>Ga0302283_1000432_pt1 | contig 33937 bp, 25 predicted proteins | sample III_Fen_E1_4_FD_198770 | JGI IMG/M metagenome (GOLD analysis project Ga0302283, IMG submission 198770) | Peat permafrost microbial communities from Stordalen Mire near Abisko, Sweden - III_Fen_E1_4 | ecosystem: Environmental > Terrestrial > Soil > Wetlands > Permafrost | place: Sweden: Abisko... | reverse complement strand
GCCGTCGCCCAGCTTCACTCCGGCAAGATCCGTCGTCTTCGGCCGTCGCCCAGCTTCACTTCGACAAAATCCGTCGTCTTCGGCCGACGCCCAGCTTCACTTCGACAAAATCCGTCGTCTTCGGCCGACGCCCAGCTTCACTCCGGCAAGATCCGTCGTCTTCGGCCGTCGCCCAGCTTCACTTCGGCAAACTCCGTCGTCTTCGGCCGTCACCCAGCTTCACTCCGACAAAATCCGTCGTCTTCGGCCGACGCCCAGCTTCACTTCGACAAAATCCGTCGTCTTCGGCCGTCGCCCAGCTTCACGCGCCGCCCCGCTACGGCGCCGCCTTCACCACGGCAAACGTCAGCGCCTTCCAGAACGCCCCCGTCGGCAGCGTCGCCCCGCCCCCCACCGCCACCAACACGAGCCCCGCCCCGTCGACGAACCCCGCGGTCCCGACCGCGCTCGCCGCCAGCACCGGACCGAGCATCGCCATCGACGTCGGCGCCGCCCCGCCCGGCGGATACGTCGCCAGCTCCACGGTCCCGAGCGTCCCGTACTGCGCCAGCGTCAGCCCCGCGAAGGGCGGATCCGGCCCGATCGCCCCCGGCCCGAGCGCAGGGGCGACCACCACCTCCATCGCCTTGGTGAGGACGGTCGGCGTCACCCCCACGTCGCTGGCGGCCAGCACCGCCGACGCGTTCACCGCCTGGAGCGAGACGTGCTTCGCGTCCGTGATCCGCGACATCGCCACCAGGACCACGCCGGTGGTCGGCGTCTGCGAGGTGTAGCCCATCCCGCAGCCGCTGGTCGCGCTGGCGTTGTCGTGCCCGGCGCCGCCCATGCAGCCGGTGGTGACGAGCAGCAAGCTCCGGTCGGCCGCCAGCACCGCCTGCGGGATCAGTCCCAGCTCGGCCGCCACCACGGGGGGCGCGGCGCCGCCGTCGATGGGCTGGGCGAGCGCGAGCATCTGGGTGCAGGTCATCCCGGCGGTGGCCGTGAGATCGCCGGCGATGACCCAGGGGGTGATGTCGCTGCCAGCCGGGAGCGCGGTGGCTAGATCGACCGCCTCCCCTGCGGCGAAGGCCAGGCCGGTCGCCGCGGCGGGCCACGGCGTGTCGCCGGGCAGGAAGCAGAAGCGCGCGGCCCCGTAGTCGGCGACGCCGTTGACGACGGTGAGGGCGCTCGGCCCCGTGGGCTCGACGACTGCACCGCCGGTGCCGGTGGTGGAGGTGGTGTGCGCGCCGCCGGTGCCGGCGGCGTGGGAGCTCGTGGTGGTCGCGGCGGTGGTACCGCCGGTGCCGGAGGTGACGCCGAGGTCGTAGCCGCGGCTGCAGCCGAAGATGGCGAGCACGGCGCAGGAGGCAAGCGGGAGGCGAAGCACGGCTCCGAGCTTACTGCGCGGCGCTCGCCTGCGCGACCGGGGTTCCTCCCAGGCTCGGCCAGCTCCGCGGCGCCTTGAACGGCCGCACCGGCGCCGGCCCGTCGAGCACCGCCTCCAGCGCCTCTAGCCTTCCCCCCGCGAGCAGCTTGCCCCCGAGCGCCTCGCGGATCATCACGATGTGCTCCGGATCGAACCCCATCGCCCGCGCCGCGACCACGTCGACCAGCGCCGGATCGAACCCGCCGACGAGGAGCCCCGCCTCCACCGGCGTGGCGCCGAGCGGCCCCTCGCCCTCGCCGGCGACGATGCCGTCGACGAGGGTGAGGTAGCGGCGCTGCGGCGTGTCGCGGATCTTCCCCTCGCGGTCGGCGAAGAAGAGGATCTTGTTGAGATCGAGGATGGTCCGCCAGAGGGTCTGGTTGCCCTCCCAGCTCCCGTCGATCACCTTGGGCGGCCCGCCCACCCGCGGGGCCCTGGCGATCAGCGAGTTGTCGCCGGGGAGCGGGAAGCGGCTCAGCTTGTTCTCGAGGCGATCGGCCAAGGCCTGGCGCCGGTCGTACTCGTCCCCTCCCATCGACGGATCGCCCGCGGTGAAGTGCGGCAGCCAGTACTTCTCGTTGGTGAGCCCGATGACGCTCTTCAGCGACAGCGTGACCGCGGTCTTCTTGTGCGTCTTCAGCTTGGGGAGGTTGATGACCACGTCCGCGTCGAGCACCGTGCCGGGCGCGGAGTACTCGTGCCGACCGCCAGTGTGGTGGACCACCGGGGTCTGGTAGTGGCTGCGGTGGAAGCGCAGATCGCGGCCGGCGGGCGCGCCGGGCTCGGCGAAGCGGCTCTGCTCGGCGAGATCGACGCTGCGGTAGCCGCGCGGGTCGCCGGGCAGGCGGCGGCGGAGCAGGAGCCCCAGGTTCCACGAGCGGCCGCCGCGGCGGACGTCGTCGAGGGCGAGGTGGGGCGCGACCCGGAAGTAGCGCATGTCGACGAAGTCGACGTCGTGGCCGCGCGCCTGGAGGTGGCGGATCACCGCGAAGATGCCGAGCGGCCCGGCGACCTTCTCGATCTCGCAGCCCTCCACCGGGGTGTCGACCACGCGCACCCGGCCGCGGGGGCCGGCGGCGCGCAGCGCGTAGTCGAGGATGGGGCGGAGGAGCGATCCGTGGGTGCTCGACGCGGCGAGCTTCAGCCCCGTGATCTTCTCGTGCATGTTCTTGGAGGAGACCAGGTTGGGCTTGATGATCACCCGGTCCCCCGGCGCGATCAGGTCCCCGAGCGGGTTCCACTCCGGCGTGCCCACCCGGCCTCGGTCGAGGCCGAGGCCCTTGAACATCGCCTCCACCGCCTCGTACACCGGGTTGGGCGCGTCGTAGGGCGCCGCGTCCACGTAGTGGAGCCCGGGGCGGTGGACGGTGACGACCCGACTCATCTCCCGGCGAACCCGTTGGCGCGGATCTGCACCGGGGCCGCCTTCTGGAAGTCGATGCCGAGGCGCGACACGCTGGCGAGGCGCTTGCCGGTGCGGACCATGGCGACCTCGTCGACGAACTCGACGTCGATCTTCATCTTGTCGCCGAGGTACTCGCGGAAGGTGGCGAGCACGACCTGGAGGACGTCGTCGGAGTAGCGGCCGCCCTTGACCACGCGGAAGACCATGGCGTCGCGCTCGTCCTGCACGATCTGGAACTTCTTGATCGCGTAGTCGAACTCCTTGAGATAGTGCGCGAAGAAGGTGCCCGGCAGGTAGCGGCCGTCGGCGCCCTGGATGATCGACTGCACCCGCCCCTCGATGGCGCCGAGGCGGGGCGCGCCGCGGCCGCAGGCGCAGCGCGCGGCCGGGTCGACGGCCTCGGCGAGATCGCCGATGCGGTAGCGGATGAAGGGCATGCAGAAGTTGTTGAGGTCGGTGATGACCACCTCGCCGACCTCGCCGGGGGCGACCGGCTGGCCGTCGCGGAGGATCTCGACCACGTAGGCCTCGGCGACGACGTGGTGGCCCGAGTGGGCGTCGCACTCGTAGGCGACGCCGGAGAACTCGCGGCTGCCGTACTTGTCGAAGACCTTGCAGCCGAACGCCTCCTCGATGAGCTTGCGGCTGGGGATGGGCAGGGTCTGGGCGCTCGACATCAGCGCGCGGGGGCGGACGTCGACGCGGCCGGTGGTCTTGAGGTACCGGGCGATGAAGTCGAGCGCCTCGGCGTAGCCGTCCATGAGCACCGGCTGGGCGCGGACGATGATGTCGATCATCTTCGCCAGGTTCTCGTCGGAGAGCTCGAAGATGGGGATGAAGGTGCGGTTGGAGAGCCGCGCGTCGGCGTGCTCCTTGGCGGCCTGGCTCCGGCTCATCCCCAGGGTCTGGTGCCAGAGGCGCACCGCCGGGTCGCCGAAGCGGTAGCCGGTCCACTCCTGGGCGCGCAGCGTGGCGGCCCAGCGGGCCTCGAGCTGGGCGCGGTCGGCGTAGCAGACGAAGGGCTCGCCGGTGGAGCCGCTGGTGCTCACCTTGAGGATCTGCGCCTTGTCGTGGTTCTCCGACATGATGTCGAAGTAGAGGTGCTGGCGGATGTCGGCCTTGGTGAGGAAGGGCAGCTTGAAGAGGTCGGCCTGGCCGCGCACGTCCTCGGGGCGGATCCGCATCTCCTGCATCTTGCGCCGGTAGTAGGGCACGTTGCGGTAGGCGTGGCGCACCATCCGGCGCAGCTTCTCGTCCTGGAGATCGCGCGTCTGGGCGGGGTCGAGCCACTGGGTCTTGCGCAGGGTCTCGTAGTAGCGCTCGGCGTCGCGGGTGATCATCCAGTGGGTCTGGTTGAACGCCGCCATGTAGGCGCCGAAGCGCACCCGCGACGAGGGGCTCTGCGGCGGCGAGAGATCGTTGACGGGGTGGCGGCGGAGGAACTGCGTGGCCGGGTCCGGCGGGGGCGCGGAGACGCGGTACTCGATGGCCGCGGTGGCCAGATCGGCGATCGACTTGGCCGACGCCTTGAAGGCGTTGGCCCCGGCGAGGAACGAGGTGCCCTGGCGGCGCTCCTCGAAGAGCGTCTCCACCTGGCGGTACGAGTAGCCCTTGGCGTGGGCCGCCACCATCACGAAGGACTGCCAGTAGAAGTAGCTGCCGCGGTAGGTGCAGAGGTCCTCGAAGACCTCGCGGGCGCAGATGACGAAGCCGCTCTTGTTGTCCTGCAGGCTCATCGAGAACACGCCGTTGAGCAGCGCGTTGAGCCCGCGGCTGAGCGTGTAGCGCTGGCCCTTGGCGCGGGAGACGGCGCTGCGCCAGCCCTGGACCACGTCGACGGCGTGCTCGTAGAGGGCGCGGCGGAGGCGGAGCAGATCCTCGGGCTGGTACTGGAGGTCGGCGTCGATGGTGGCCACCAGCTTGCCGGAGGCGGCGCGGGCGCCGCTCTTCCACCCCTCGGCGATGCCGAGGTTGCCGGTGTGGAAGACCCCGGTGACGCGGCTCGCGGTGGCTCCGGTACCGCCGTCGCTGCCGGGGGTTTGGGGGCGGGAGCCCCCATCGTGACCCGGATGGGCGGCCATCATGGCGCGGATGACGCCGGCGGTGCCGTCGGTGGATCCGTCGTCGACCAGCACCACCTCGCCGGCGAAGCCGCCGACCTCGAAGGTGCGAAGGAGCCTCGCGGTGAGCTCGGGGATGTTGAGCTCCTCGTTGAGGCAGGGGACGATGACGGAGAGCTCGAGCGGCTCAGGCTGCGGATCGAGGTTGGGTTCCATGGCCGGGCCCCGTTCTGCTCCGGCGGCTGCGCCACGTCAAATGCCGTCCGCCACGGCGCGCCATGGCGCCTTGGCGTCACCCCCCGCACGCCTCCCGGGCGGCGCGCTCGAGGCCCTGGGCGGCCCGGATCCGCGGGGCCCAGCCGAGGAGGTCCACCGCCTTGCTGGCGTCGTAGATGACGTCGCGGGTGAGCATCGTCACCACGAAGGGGGTGAGGGGCGCCGGCCCCGCCGCCCCGACCGCCTTCCAGGCGCGCTCGATGACGTGGGCGAGGGCGCGCGCCACCGGCTGCGGGATGGCGAGCGAGGGGCGGGGCAGGCCGGCGGCGCGGGCGATGATCTCGCCGACCTCGCGCACCGAGGGCGGGCGCGCGTCGACGTCGTCCATCACGTTGAAGGCCTGGCCCGCGGCGGCGGGGTGCGCGGCGGCGAGGAGGAGCACGTCGACCACGTGATCGACCCACACCACGTTGAGCGGGGCCCTCCCCCCGTCGATGAGGAGGAAGCGCCGCCCCCGGATCGCCGCCAGGGTGCGGGGCATGAAGTTGCGGTCGTAGGGCCCGTAGATGATCGGCGGCCGCACCGCCGTCACCTCCAGCCCCAGGGCCGCGCCGCGCGCGAAGGCGAGGCGCTCGGCCGCGCTCTTGGTGTCCTCGTAGGGGAGGCCGATGGTGCGCGCCGGCCACTCCTCGGTGACGCGGCCCTGCGCCGGCCGCCCGTACACCGCGACCGAGGAGAGCTGCACGAAGCGCCGCACCGACGCCGCCGCGGCCGCCTCGACGACGTTGCGCGTCCCCGTCACGTTGACCCGCTCGAACTGCTCCGGCGTGCCCTGATCGCCCACCTGCGCCGCGGCGTGGAGGACGGCCGAGGCGCCCCGACAGAGCTCCGCGAGCGCGCCCGTCGCGTCGAGATCGCCGTGGATCAAGGTGACGCCGAGGCCGGCGAGCCGGCGGGCGTCGGCGCGGGCCGGATCGCGGACCAGCCCGCGGACCTCGTGCCCGCGCGCGAGCGCCACCTCCGCGAACCGCATCCCCACGCCGCTGGTGATCCCCGTGACTGCGAGCTTCATCGACCCTCCGGAGCGCGCGAGCCTAGGGGCCGGCCCGGCGACGCGCAAGCGCGGGTGGCCGCCGTGCTACCGTGGCGGCGCGTGCCGCTGGCCTCCCCCCGAACCCTCCTCGCCGCCGCCTCGTTCTTCGCCGTCTGGCTGGGCTGCCAGCCGCGCGATGCGCGGGCCTGAGGCCTCTCGCCCCCCGTCGGTCCGACGGGCATCGTCAGCACCTGCAACGGCGACGGCGAGCAGCGCTGGCACACCGGCGCCTCGTTCGGCCTCTTCGCCTCCACGCTGCTCATCTCCGGCCTCCCCGCGCTGAGCGTGGAGCGCTCCGCGGTGACCGCCAGCGCCGACTACCTGGTCTCCCCCACCTCCACCGTCGGCGCGGGCCTGGGCGCGGGCCTGGGCGGGCTCATCAAGGTGGGGGCTCAGCGCTTCAAGGTGCAGCCCGGGTTCGAGGTGACGTTCTCGTACTCGCGCCGCATCCTCGACGGCCGCCACGGGATGCCGTTCATGCTCTTCAGCGTCGCCGGCGGGGGCTCCGGGGCGACCACGCGGCAGGAGGGGGCCACCGCCACGGCGGGGCTCTACGCGTTCGACGTGCGCGGCGGGCTCACCGTCGGCAAGACCTTCTGGAACACCCTCAGCCCGTACGCGGCGGCGCGCGTCTTCGGCGGGCCGGTGTTCTGGAGCTACGGGGGTAAGTCCGTCCTCGGGGGCGACCAGTACCACTTCCAGGTGGGGCTCGGGATGGTGACGGCGCTGAAGCGCGGCGTCGATGTCTTCGTCGAGGGCATCGGCGCCGGCGAGCGCGCCCTCACGCTGGGCGTCGGCAAGACGCTGTGAGGGCCGTCGCGGAGCGCTCTCGGGCGCTCCGCAGCCTGGCGCAGCGGAGCGCTCTCGGGCGCTCCGCAGCCTGGCGCAGCGGAGCGCTCTCGGGCGCTCCGCAGCCTGGCGCAGCGGAGCGCTCTCGGGCGCTCCGCTGCCTGGCGCAGCGGAGCGCTCTCGGGCGCTCCGCAGCATGGCGCGGCGGCTCACATCGCCGGATACGTGCAGATCGACTCGTTGCTGCAGCCCCCGTTGCACGTGCCCACCAGGGTCTTGCAACCCGCCACGGGCGCGGTACGGAAGCCCGGGAGGATCGGCGGCGCCGCGGGGGCGTTGGGGTTGACGAAGGGTTGCGTGACGCTGGTCCTGGTGAGCACGCTCATCGAGAATCCTTGCTGTACGAAGAGCGCCATCCGGTCACTGGAGACCGCGGTCACGTAGTAGTAGTCCGTCACCGGAGCCGGCATGAGCGTGCCGGCCGGGAACGGGTCGCTGATGGACGCCCGCACGGATTCATAGATCGGCGTCACGGCGCCGCCGTCGGGGCCGGTGCCGCCCTTGACCGTGTAATAGAACGCGAGCCCGTCGGCGGAGATGGCCGGCCCGAAGAGCGTCTCGCCGGTCCCTGCGGTGAGGTTTGCGTAGTCGCTCCCGCTCGGCGCGCCGAAGTCGGTCATGCCCGCCGCGGAGCGCGACGAGGCGACGAACGCGGTGCCGGCGGGGTTCGTGGCAATGATGGTGAGACCGTCCGCGGTCAGGGTCTGCTGCTCCTCGTTGTTGATGTCGAGGCCGACCGGGCCGGTGAACTTGGCCACGGTGTAGGTGAGGCTGCCCGGCGTCGTCGCATCGGCGATGAAGGCCGTGTAGGTCGGCCCGCAGGGCGTGCCGCGCAGGATCAGCATCGCCGACCCGGTCGGCGTCACGGCGGCGACGATGTTCTGCGTCCCGGCGGCCACGTCGACGCTGGCGATGGGCGTGCCGGTGGTCCCGAAGGTGAGGTCGGCGCACACCGGCGCCTGGCAGACGTTGCTCACGCACGCCTCCGGGGCGGTGCAGGTGCCGCAGTCCGCCATGCGCAGCGTGCCGCAGTTGTCGGTGCCGCTGACCTGCTCGCAGGACTTGCCGAGCGCGGTGCAGAGCGCGGCATCGGACTCGGGCACGCACGCCGGAATGCCCGAGCTGCTGCTGCTCGTGCTGCTGCTGCTGGTGGTGCTGCTGCTCCCCGCGCCGCCGGCCCCGCCGCTCCCGTTCACGAAGATGCGGTTCTGCGGCGAGCAAGCCGCCACCGCGACCGCCATCGCCCAACCCGTGACCGCTCGCGCTCTGGTAAGCATGATTGCCCTTCTACCACGGGGTGCGCAGGGGGCGCGCCTCAGAGCTTGTTTAGCAGCCGTCGCGAGCGCCCCGAGGCCGACGCACTCTCGTCGGAGGGCATCGGGGCGCGTAGCAGGCTGATTAACAAGCTCTCAGCGCTCGGTCGCCGGCGGCCAGGTGCCGCGGAAGTCGTACCGGCCCGGCGCGAGGATGTCTCCGGGATCGAGCGCGCGCTTGAGCCGCTCCATCAGCGCGCCGTGGTCGTCCCTGGGAGCGGGCAGCGCGTCCATCGACTGCACGCCGAGGCGGTAGGGCGGGTACCCCGCGGCGGCGAGCCGGCTCAGGATCGCGTCGTGGCAGCGCATCGCCTCCTCGTCGGCGCCGGGCACCTCGCGATCGTAGATGAGGAGCGGCAGCAGGTAGATCGCCCGCTCGGTCTGCCCGACCATCGCCAGCAGCGGATCGAGGCCGTGGGCGAGCATCACCTCCTCGAGGAGCTGGGAGGCGGCCACCACCTCGCGCCCGCGGAAGGGCACCACGGGGGAGGCCCAGAGGACGCCGCAGCCGTCGCGATCGGGATCGGGGGAGGCGGGCACCGGCGTGCGCTTGCGCCAGTAGACGCTGCGCAGGCTGTCCTCGTGGGGGACCCCCTGCGCGAAGAGGAAGGCGGGATCGCCGCCCGCGGCCGGATCGCCGTCGCTGACCTCGATCGCCAGGTGATCGACGTACGGGCGGAGCGAGCGCTCCACGTGCGCCGCCGCGGCCCGCCCCTGCGCGGCCGTGGGCGCGTGGAGGGCCGTGGAGCCGAACCAGGTGGCGCCGCCCCACGCCTGGCTGAGCTGACCCATCAGCGCGCGCGGCAGCGGCGTCGCGCCGCCGGTGAGATCCCAGGGGTACTGGCCGCGGGTGGAGAGCACCCGGTAGTCGTTCCAGATGCCGACCACCGAGCGCAGCGTGCCGTCGAGGCGCAGGACGCGGCAGGCGTCGACCATGGTGCGCAGGCGCGCCGGGTCGACCACGCTGAAGCGCACCAGCGCGAGCCAGCGGGGCAGCGGCGAGAGCCAGAGCGTGAGGCGGGTGACCACGCCGAGGTTGGACTGGCTGAAGAGCCCGTCCAGCGCCGGCCCCACCCCCCAGCGAAAGAGCGGGGCGACGTGCGCGCCCGCGAAGCGATCGTGGCCGGTGTGGACGACCTCGCCGGTGGGGAGCACCACCTCGAAGGCGCAGGTGTGGGCCAGGCGATCGCCGAGGGGACCGGAGCCGTCGCCGCGCTCGAGGGCGTTGCCGACGACGCTGGACTGGGGGCTCCCGCCGGTGGTGCTGGCGAAGAGCCGCGAGCCGCGGGCGCGGAGGAACGCGTACAGGTCCGCGAAGGTGACGCCGGGCTCGACGGTCACGTAGGCGAGCGCCTCGTCGAAGTCGACGATGCGGTTCATCCGGCCGAGGTCGAGCAGGACGGCGCCGTCGCGGGTGGGGACGCGCGAGCCGAAGCCCCAGTTCCTGCCGCGGCTCACCGGGTAGACGGCGACGCCGAAGCGGTTGGCAACCGCGAGGCAGGCCTGCACCTCCTCGCGCGAGCCCGGGCGGACGATCGCCGGGGAGCGCGGGCGGGTGGCGAAGGTGGCGGTGGCGGCGGCGTCGAGGGCGGGGGCGTCGGTGACGACGTGCTCGGCGCCGACGGCGGCGGCGAAGGCGGCGAGGGCCGGCGCGAGGGCGGGGGTCACGGGGCGGGAGCCAATCACGCGGTGCCGGGACGGCTCGCGATCCACTGCGCGACCTCCCGGGCGAAGGCTTCCAGATCCCTCACGCCGGACAGCGCCGCCGCGTGCACCATCGCCGGGTTGATCCCTGCATACCCGTCCGCGACCACGTTTCGCAGCCCCACCGCCCGGCACAGCGTATCCGCGGTCCCGGCCGAGATGACGGCCTCGTCCCGGAGGCGGTTGAACCCGCCCGCGAGGTTCGACGCCGAGGGCCAACCCTCGTCGGCGATGAGGTGGCTGGCAATGTCCGCGCAGCTCTGGACCGCGAGCATCAGGTTGAAGCTGACGAGATCGAGCGCGTCCCGGTCGCGGCGCAGCTCGTCCACGGTCGCGGGACAGCGGGTGCGGATCCGTTCGATCCGGTCCGCCAGCTCCGCCAGCTTGGCCGCGGCGAGGTGGCGGTCAACCATGAGAGAGCCCGTGGTCCTTGACGTGGGCCAGCCAGGCGTCGCACATCCGCGACAACCAGGGGCGATCCGTCTCCAGGGTGGCCAGCGTCTGCGATCGCCAGCGCGCGCCCGCGCCGGGGTATCCCTCGTGGACCACGATGCCGTCGCGCACGACGTGCTCCACCAGGGAGATCGGTGCCTCCTCCAGAAGGACGACGTCGACCTCGCGACCGAGCGCGCCGGCGAGACTTGCGCTCAGCGCGAGCACGTCCACGCCCGGAGCGTCGACCGCGACGTCCACGTCGGAGTCGGGGCGCGCGGAGCCTCGCGCCTGGGAGCCGAAGAGGACCGCGACCCGCACGTCCGCTCGGCCGGCGAGGGCGAGGCGGAGGGCATCAACGAAGCTCGGCGAGCTCATGCCGCGAGCATACTCCCCCCGGTCGCGGGACGCTCTCGGGCGTCCCCCAGGTGAGCGAGTGGCATGTCCGAGCGGGTGCCTGTCCCCTCCACCTACGGCGGCCCCGCCTCGATCGCCCGCCGGTAGCGCTCCCGGCGCTGCGGCTCGCGGAGGATGTCGTACGCCTCGTCGAGCACCTCGGCGACGAGGCGCACGTCGGCGGCGAGATCGGCGGTGGCGGCGGTGAGCACGCGCCCGGGCTCGAAGGCGCGGCGCAGCTCCAGGTAGGCGCGGCGGATCTCGTAGCTGGTGGCGCTGCGGGGGATGCCGAGCAGGGCGAAGTAGTCGGCGTCCTCGACGAGGGCGACGCGGGCGCGGACCCGCTGGCGGAGGGCCTCTTCGTCGAGGGGATCGAAGCCGGGGGGCGCGTGCTCGGCCGGGGCGGTGGGGGCGAGCGCCTCGAGCACGCCCAGCGACACCAGGCCGTAGAGCACGTCGGCGAGCTCCGGCTCGGCCTGGGCGAGCAGCTCGCCGACGCTGCGGCCGGCGGCGGCGCGGACCTTCTGCTCGTCCTCTTCGCGCAGCGCGCACTCCCCGAGGAGCTGCCGGCGCGGCCCCTCGGCGAGGCGCGCGGTGGGCCCGCCGAGCCGGCGCCGCGCCAGCTCGGGCGGCACCACGCGGCGGATCTCCTCCAGCAGCACCTCGGCGCCGGTGGCCCCGCCGAACACGTTGGGCTCCGCCTTGAGCCGCCCGGGCGGCTCGGCCTCGAGCTCGCAGGTGCCGTCGTCGCAGAGCAGCGCGCGGCCGATGATCCACTCCGCGTGGGCGCGGAGGACGGGCCAGAGATCGTCCTGCCCCAGGTGCCCGTGAGCGATCAGCGCCGCGCCGGCGTGGCGGCCGTGGGCGGGGAGCTTGCTCGCCAGGCGGGCGGCCACGTCCCGCTCGAGATCCCCGCGCGCAGCGAGGAACGCGACCAGCGTCTCGTCGGGGGCGCTCGAGGCGGCGGTGACGATGTCGCCCTCGTGGAGCACGATGCGCCGCACCGCCGCGTCGGGGCCGAGCGCGATCGAGCCGGAGACGCGCCCGGCGATGGCGGCCGAGAGCGCCCGGATCGCGTCGCCCTCGCCGAGGACGGCGGGGAGGGGCGCGGCGGGCGGCGACCGCGGGTGCGGGCTGGGAGGCTCGACGCTCTCGCGCGACCACACGGGAGCGCGCGACGGCTCGAGCCGCTCCTCGGCCACCGGCGGGAAGGCCCGCGGCGGGGGCGCGGGCAACGTCGGGGGGCGCGGCGGCGGCTCGCGTGGGGGGGAGAAGGTCCGGGGCGGCGACTCGCGGACCGGCCGGTCGGGCATCGACTCGACCGGGATCGGCACCACGCCGATGCGCGCCGGGATGGAGAACGGCGGCACGCCGGCAAACGTCCCCTCCCCCTCCCGGGTGAGCTCCTCTTCGATCTCCGGCGTCTCCTGCATCTCCGGCGCCGTGGGCGCGCCCATGCCTCCGGCAGCGGTGCGCGCCCCCCGCTCCAGGCCGACGCTGCTCGCCTCGGGGTCGGAAGGCGGAGGGGAGAGAGAAGGTGAGGAGAGAGGTGAGCGGAGGTGGGCGGAGGAGTACCCCCCGACGGTGCTGTCGGCCCCGGTCCCACCCTCGACGGCTCCGTCGAGGCTCCCGTCCGGCGAGGCCCCCGTCGACGGCGTCTCCCCGCCTGTCCGCAACCTCGGGTAGCCGGTCCCGCCGGTGGAGGCGCCGCTGGCGCTGCCCTCGTCGTAGGGATCGAGCGGCTCGTCCAGCGACGCCAGCAGGTCCGCGGGCAGGAGCAGATCCTCCTCGTCGGGCGAGGGGATGCTCGAGCTGGGGTGCTCCCCCAGCCCGCGCACGCGCTGCTCGGCAGCGTCGAGGATCTGGAGCAGCTCCGGGCTGAGCTCGATGAGCGGGACGCCGCCCCCCCCGTCCTGCTCGTCGAGGGAGGGCAGGATCACCGCGACGTCGAGCGGATCCGAGGCGCTCGGGTACCCGGACGGGGGCACGTCGCTGTCGGGTCGGTGCGGCGGGGGCGACGTCTCGCGGGCCCCGTCGGCGCGCTCGAGCTCGTAGCGGGGTCTCCGAGCAGCCCCCATCGGCACGAACGGCTCGGCCAGCGCCAGCACCGCGAGCACCAGGGCCTCGATGTCGAGCGGCCGCGGGAACGCGCGCCCCTCCGCGCGGCGGGCCCCGATCTCGGCGGCGCGGACCGGATCCCCCACGCAGACGAGCTCGGCCGCGGCGCTGTCCCTCGCCCGCTCGATCGCGTCCAGCGCGCCGGGCCCGTCGACGTCGGCGACGATCACCCGCGGCCCCTCGGCGAGCGCGCGGGCGCCGAGGACGTCGATCGGGGCCTCGGTGACCACGAAGCCGCGCACCCGCAGCGCCGCCGCCAGGACGAGCCCATCCGGCGGCGGCACGCTCACCAGGATGGTGTCGGTGCGCCCCGCTCCCTCCCCGTCGGCAACGTCGAGCTCAGGCACTGTCGCGGTGCCCCTCCGGGCGGGCGCGGCAATCTTTCGGCGTTTGCCGGCGGCATGTCAACGCGGACCCTGATAGAAAGCATCCCGTGTTCGGTGCATCCCTGGGCGAGCTGAGCTTCGTGGCCCTGATGGTGGTCATCGTCCTCCTTTCCCAGGTGGCGCCCCGCGTCGGTGAGGCCATCGGGGCGCGCTTCAAGAAATAGGCGTCTCGATGGGGGCTCTGCCCCCAGACCCCCGGGCGGAAGGCTCGCGCGATGGGGCTTCCGGGGGAGGGCGGCGCGCTCGGCAGCCTTTGCCCCCGCCCTCAAAGTTGCTACGTGAGGGCCCAGCCTGGAGCCGGCGCACTCTTATGAGCGACACGCAGCAGACCGAACCCGCGGACGGCGACGGCGATCCGTCGGCCGAGACGACCGAAGCTCCGGCGGACCTTCCCGCGGATGGCCCCTCCCGACCCGCGAAGGACCGGCCCGCGAGGCTTCGAGCTCGCGCCAGGCGCGCCGCGGAAGAAGAGGACGCATCCGCCGGAGGCGGGAACGACGAGGGCGACGCCGCCGACGAGGACGAGGTGCCCCTCCTGCCGGTGGGTAACCCCGTGCGGCCCCTGCGCGGCGGCATCCCCCTGCTCGTGGGCTCGTTCGTCGCGTTCTGCTTGATGGCGGTGGGGCCGCAGCTCCGGCTCGGCGTGCCGCTCGGCGCGCTGGCGATCCTGATCGCCACCTTCGGCGCGCTCGATCTCGCCGGCACCTTCGACGATCCGGACGATCGCATCGCCGGCCGGGTCACCCTCGCCGCCCTGGCGCGCCCGCTCGGGCTGTTCGTCGGCGGCGCGTTCTCGCTGTGGGGCATCCTCTGCCTCGCGGTCGACGGGCGCCTCTCCTCCAGCTTCCCGGTGATCGCCGCCGGCGTGCTGGTGCCCGCGAGCTTCCTGCTCACGGTCGTGGGCGCCTACCGCGTCTGCGAGGCCCTCGGCGTCTGGTCCACGTCCGACGGCACCGAGCCGCGGCCCCTCCTGCGCCGCCACGGCTTCTGGCTGGTCACCCTCGCCACCCTGCTCTACCTGCCGATCCTCGGGAGCCACTCGCTCAGCGACCCCTGGGAGACCCACTACGGAGAGGTGTCCCGCGAGATCCTCGCCCGCAACGACTGGATCTCCACCTGGTGGGCGCAGGACGGCTGGTTCTGGTCCAAGCCGGTGCTCGACTTCTGGATCCAGGCGCTGGCGATGGCCACCTTCGGCGTCCACTACAAGTCCGACACGGTCCTCTCGGCGGCGAGCGAGGGGCGGGTCCCCTGGCCCGAGTGGGCGGTGCGGCTGCCCGTCTTCCTGCTCACGCTGACCGCGGTGTACCTGCTCTACAAGGCGGTCGCGCGGGTGTTCGGCCGGCGCGCGGGGCTGCTCGGGGGCGTGGTGCTGCTCACCATGCCGCAGTGGTTCCTGCTCTCGCACCAGACCATGACCGACATGCCCTTCGTCGCGCCCATGGCGTCGGCGATGGCGCTCTTCATGCTGGGCACCAGCGAGGATCCCGACGAGGAGGTCCGCGTCTACGAGCTCTCGCTCGGCCCGGTGAGCCTGCGCCTCTCCGGCGTCCACCTGGCGCTGGGCGCCGTGGTGGCCTGCGCGCTCCCCCAGATCCTCTACCTGTTCTCGCGCAACGTCTCGCTCGACATGCGCGGCTTCCACGCCCAGCTGGACAGCTTCATGTCCGGCTCGCCCGGCAACTGCACGGTGCCCGGCAACGAGGCCTGCCACACGGTCGCGCCGGTGGTGCGCGGCCTCCACCCCGCCCTCCAGGCGCTGATCTGGGCGCAGGCGGTGGCGCTGGTCGTCTACCTCAACTGGGGCGAGCGCCGGCGCCAGCGGCTCTACTTCCTGGGGGCGTGGTGCTTCGCGGCCGTCTCCACCATGGCCAAGGGGCCGGCCGGGGTCTTGCTCCCGGGGCTGTGCCTGGCCGGGTACGTGGTCCTCTCGTCGCACTGGCAACGCCGACTCCACCTTCAGGGGGTGCGCTTCTGGCGCCTCCGGGCGCTGACGATGCTGGAGGCGCCCTCCGGCTTCCTCATCCTGCTCGCCGTCGCCCTGCCCTGGTTCGTCGCCATGTACGTGCGCCACGGGCAGCCCTTCACCGATCGGCTGCTCTTCCACGACATGTTCAAGCGGGCGTTCACCCACGTCCACGACACCAACGACGGCGACGACACCAGCTTCCGTTTCTACATCTGGCAGCTCGGCTACGCGACGTTCCCCTGGTCCGGCCTGGTGCCGGCGGGGCTGGTGTGGTGGCTGCGCCGCCGCGAGGACCACGACGAGAAGAGCGACGCCTCGGCCTTCCTGGTGACCTGGTTCATCTTCGCGTTCGGCCTGTTCTCGCTGATGCTGACCAAGTTCCACCACTACATCCTGCCCGCCATCCCCCCGGCGGCGATGCTCACCGGCGTCCTGCTCGACGGCCTCTTCGATCGCTCGCTCCACGGCGAGTACGTGGTTGACGGCGGAGGCGACGGCGGAGGTGACGGTACGCGGGTCACCCGGGCGTCCATCGCCCTCTACGGCGCGGGCTTCCTGGCGGGCATGGTGGGGTTGATCTGGGGCGGCACGCGGGTCGCGGCGTTCTTCGTCGCGGCCCCCGGGGCGGCGCGATCGGTGCCGTCCGTGCTCCTCGGCGCGGGCGTGGTGGTGCTCGGCCTCGCGGCGCTGGTGGTCACCGCCAACGTCTTCGACCGCGTGCTTTCTGACCCCCCGGTCGAGGACGAGCCGCTGTCGCAGAAGGCCCTCCGCCCCTCGGCCTACCGAGGCGAGCGGGCGGCGCCTGCCCGCGCGCCCGACCCCTACCGCCGCCGCTTCGAGATCGTCCTGCTCGGCGCCGCGGGCGTCGCAGCGTCGGTCCTGGTGCTCGCGGTCGGCCACGATCTGTTCACCAACGTCGACGGCGTGCCCAGCCAGATCCGGCTGATGCACCTGGTCACCTACAACTACCGGCGCCCCTGGCCGCCCTCGCTCGACTTCACCCCGACGCTGTGGGCGTTCACGGCGGTGTCGGCGGTGCTGTGCTTCGCGCTGATCCTGGCGCGCGTCCGGCGCCACGTCGTCGTCGCCCTGATCACGCTCGGCGTGGTCTTCGGCGGCTGGGGCCTCGACGTCTACTTCATGAAGATCTCGCCCCACTGGGGCCAGCGCGAGACCACCCTCGCCTACTACCAGGCGGCCCGCGACCTGCCCGGCCCCCTCGTCGCCTACCAGATGAACTGGAAGGGTGAGAACTTCTACACCGGCAACCACGTGCCCGCCTTCGTCTCCAGCGGGAAGAAGTTCACCGACTACATGACCGAGGAGAAGAAGAAGGGCGCCAAGACCTTCTACTTCGTCACCGAGCACGGGCGCACCGGGACGCTGTCGAACGAGATCGGGACCACCAAGGAGTTCGAGAAGCTGACCACCGCCGAGCTCGACAACAAGTTCGTGCTGGTGCGGGCCCGGTTCGAGTGAAGTCGGGGAGCGCTCTCGGGCGCTCCCCAGGATGGTCGGGGAACGCTCTCGGGCGCTCCCCAGGATGGTCGGGGAACGCTCTCGGGCGTTCCCCAGGATGATCGGGGAACGCTCCGGGGCGCTCCCCAGGATGACCGGCTTCCGGTCGGGCCGGGACTAGCTTACTGTCGCGCCCATGGCAGCGATCCCGGTGGAGCTGGCCCGCGTCCTCGACGCCCTGCCCCCGCCGCCGCTGGCCGGGCTCCTCGCTCCCCTCGATCGCGCGCGCTCGGCGCTGCTCCGGCTCCTGGCGCCGCGCGCTCGCTTGCTGGTGGTCTCGCGCGATCACCGGGTGGCCCTGGTGGGCTCGTGCCTGATGGTGACGGCGCTGCTCTCCACGAGCGCCCTGCCCCTCTGGTTCCTGGCGCTCGGCCCCATCGTCTGGGGGATCCCGCACATCGTCTCCGACCTCCGCTACCTGGTGGCGCGCCCCGGCTTTCACCGCCGGCCGTGGGTGCTGGCGGCCATGCTCGCGGGCATCGTCGGCGCGGGCTTCGGCTTCGGGCTGCGGGGGGGGCTGGTGGGGGCGGCGGGGGTCCTCCTCGTCGCGCGCGCCTCGCTCCCTCGCCGCGCCCTCGGGCTGGCGGTGGTGGGCGCGCTCTTCGCGGTCGCGCAGTGGGCCGGTCCGATGGCCGATCTGGTCTTCGCCCATGGCCACAACGCGGTCGGCGTCGGCCTCTGGTGGGCCTGGCGCCGGCGCGAGGGCAAGCTCCACTGGATCCCGCTGGCGCTCTTCGCCGGCGGCTGCGCGCTCATCCTCAGCGGCGCCCTCGCGCCCCTGGCGGCCCACACCGGCGGGTTCGTCGCCCCCTGGACGCACCTCAGCGCGCGCACCCTCGCCGCCGGCCTCAGCCCGACCCCCTGGGGTCCGATGGCGAGGCGCGTGCTGGTGCTCTACGCCTTCGCCCAGTCGGTGCACTACGTGGTCTGGCTCCGCCTCGTCCCCGAGGACGATCGCCCCAGCCCCACCCCGCGCTCCTACCTGCAGAGCTTCCGCGCCCTCCGCGCCGACGTGGGCGCGCTGGTGCTGTGGGCGGCGCTGCTCGGGGCGCTGGCGCTGGCCGTGTGGGCGGCGACGAACGTGGGTGCGGCGCGCAACGGGTACATCCAGATGGCGTTCTTCCACGGCTACCTGGAGCTGGCGGCGGCGGCGCTGCTGTGGGCCGAGGGGTGGCGTCTGGGGGGGTGAGATCGCACCGAGGGGCCGCTACCCCTTCACCCCACCCGACGTCAGCCCCGCCACCAGGTGCCGCTGCGCCACGTAGAACAGCGCCATCACCGGGATCGACACCACCAGCGCCCCCGCGGCGAAGCGCTCCCACTGCTGGTCGTACTCGCCGATGTAGCGCTGCAGGACCACGGGGAGCGTGAACATCTCCTCCCGCCCGAGCAGCGTCGCGGCGAGGATGAACTCGTTGTAGGCGCTCATGAAGGCGAACAGCGAGGTGACGGCGATCGCCGGGCGCGCCGCGGGCAGGACCACGCGGAGGAAGGCGCCGAAGCGGGTGGCGCCGTCGACCATGGCGGCCTCCTCCAGATCGACGGGGATGGCCTCGAAGGCGGCGCGGAGCTGGAAGATGGCGAAGGGGACCGAGGTCGAGGCGTAGCAGACGACCAGGCCGGTGCGCGAGTTGAGCAGGTGCAGCGCGTTGAGCATCAGGTAGAGCGGGATGGCGCTCGCCACGGTGGGGAACATCTGGGTGGCGAGCAGCGCCGCGAGGCCTCGCTCCTTGCCGGCGAAGCGGAAGCGCGCCAGCGCGTAGGCGGTGGGGATGGCGATGATCACCCCGACCGCGGCGGTGGCCAGCGAGACGATGATCGAGTTGGCGAGCTGCCGGCCGAAGAGCCAGTCGCCCCCGTGGCGGGTCGTCACCACGGCGGTGAGGTGGCGCAGCGTCGGGTGGTGGGGGATGGGGAGCACCTCCGGCACCAGGGGGCGGTCGCCGGAGAAGGCGAGCGAGACCACCCAGAGCACCGGGTAGAGTGCGAAGGCCACCGCGAGCACCAGGATGGCGTGCGAGGCGACCGACTCGAGCGGGCTGACCCGCTCGGCCTTCTCTTGCCACGCGTTGCTCACGTCGCCTCCGCCTGCGCCCTCAGCCGGGCGGTGCGCGCGCCGAGGCGGGTGACGCCGAAGAGCATGAGGAAGATCAGCACCGCGTAGGCGGCGGCGTAGCCGTACTGGTTCTCCCGGGTGAAGGCCCAGCGGTAGGCCTCGGAGACGAGGATGTCGGTGGTGCCGTCGGGATCGCCGCCGGAGACCAGGAACACCACGTTGAACATGTTGAAGGTCCAGATCGCGCCCAGCGTGACCGCCGGCATCAGCGTGGGCCGGATCATCGGCAGCGTCACCAGGCGGAGGCGCTGCCAGCGGGTGGCGCCATCGACCTTGGCGGCCTCGAGCACGTCCTCGGGGACGGCGGTGAGGGCGCCGAGGGTGACCACCATCATGAAGGGGAAGCCGAGCCAGACGTTGGTGGCCAGGTTGGCGGCGAAGGCGGTGGAGAAGCGGGCGAACCAGTCGATGGGCTGGAGGTCGAGGCCGAGGGTGCGGTCGAGCCAGTAGAGGAGCGCGGTGACCGCGCCGAACTGCCGGTGGAACATGCCCTTCCACGCCAGCGCGGTGACGTAGCTGGGCACCGCCCAGGGAATGATGAGGAGCACCCGGTAGACGGCGCGCAGCCGCAGCGTGGGGCGCGAGAGGACCAGCGCCAGCGCCAGGCCGATGCCGACGTGGAAGGCGACGTTGCACACCGTCCAGAAGACGGTGACCAGGAGCACCAGGTAGAACGAGCCGGTGGTGAGCAGCGGGCCGCCGCGCGCCGTGAGGATGGAGACGAAGTTGGCGAGGCCGACGTAGCGGCGCTCGTCCCCGTTGCCGGCGGTGAGCGAGGTGGCGGCGCCGAGCACCAGCGGGACGATGACCAGGACGCCGACGGCGATGACCGCGTGGGTCACGTACGCGTAGGCGGGCGCCGAGCGACGGAGCTCGGCCCCGAACCCCGGCGCGCGGACGATCTGGGTCCAGCGGAAGGCGCCCCAGAGGCCCAGGATGCCGAGGAGGAGGAGGGCGGGGAGCGGGGAGGTGCCCTCGGGGAGCGGGCGGCGGACGTCGTCGTAGCGGTGCTTGGCCTCGGCGAGGGCGACCTCGGTGTCGACGTCGCGGCGGAGCACCTTGCGGATGGCGCGGTTGGCCGGGTCCCACGCGGCCGACATGGCGCGCGACGAGGGCATCGGGATCGCGGTGAGGGCTTGCTCGGCGAAGGCGCGCACGTCGCCGGCGGGCATCACCACGTCGCTGCGGGCGGAGGGGGTGCCGTAGCGGGCGCGGATCAGCGCCGCCTCCGGGCTGGCGAGGAGGCGGGCGAGGGCGCGCACCTCGGCCCGGGCGGCGCCCGTGGGCGAGAACATCACCGACTCGACCCCGAGGAGGGGCCGCATCGGGAGGCCGGTGGCGCGCACGATCGGGAGCTGCTCCACCCGGTAGTGGAGGTTCTTGCCGCCGAGGCTGGCGGCGAGCCAGGGGCCGCTGATGGCGAACGCCGCCTGCCCCGAGCCGAAGAGGTTGGTCACCAGCGCGCCGTCGGCGTCCTCGGGCGCGGCGTGCTTCTCGATGAGCCAGCGGTCGAGCTCGATGGCGCGGACCGCGGCGGGGCCGACGAGGCCGAAGCGATCCTGGTCGTCGAGGAGCGCCCCGCCGAAGGCCGAGAAGATGGCCGCGACGTAGTAGGCGTTGCGGGTCTCGAAGGCGAGGGGGACGACCGCCGCTCCGGAGGGGGACCGGATCGTGCCGACCAGGTCGACCATGCCCTCGAGATCGCCCGGGACCCGGGAGACCAGATCGGTGTTGACGTAGAGGGCCACGCACTTGTTGGAGAGCGGGACGGCCCAGGCCACCTCGCCGTCGCGCACCGCGGCGAGCGCAGGCGCCGAGAACACGCCGGGCTCGAGCGCGTCGCCGACGGGGGCGACCAGCTTGCGGTAGCGGAAGTCGCCCAGGTACTTGTGCTCGGCGATGAAGAGATCGGGGCCGTCGCCGAGCGGGATCGCGGCGGCGAGCTTGGCGTTGTAGGCGTCGTAGGGGAGGGAGACCGCGTCGACGGGCTCGCCCTTCCACTGGGCGAGGATGGCGACGAGCGCCGCCAGCTCGTCGTCGCGGTAGGCGTGCCAGAGGTGGATGGGCGCCGCCAGCGCGCGCCGGGGGAGGAGCGCGAGGAGCGCGAACAGCGCCGTCACCAGAGCGCGCTTCATGGCTGCGGCGTGCGGAGCGAGGCGCCGGTGAGGCGGTCGAAGAGGTGCATGGTCGGGAAGGCGACGTGGAGGGTGTCGCCCTTCTTCACCTCCGCGTCGGCCTCGACGCGGGCGACGAAGGGGGCAGAGCCGCCGAGAGACCCATGGGCGAACGACTCCATCCCCAGCGCCTCGACGATGGTCACGGGCAGCGGCACGCCCGCTCCCTCGGCGACGAGGCGCACGTCGTGCGGGCGCACGCCCACGGTCACGTTGCGGCCCGGCTCCAGCGCGTCACCGAAGCGGGCCTCGTCGATGGGCGTGGTGACGCCGCCCGCGGTGACGACCGCGCGGCCGCCCAGCCGCTCCACGACGCCGTCGAAGAAGTTCATCGCGGGCATGCCCATGAAGCCGGCGACGAAGCGGGTGGCCGGGCGCCCGTAGATCTCCAGCGGGACGCCGGCCTGCTCGACCACGCCCTTGTTGAGCACGAAGATCACGTCGGCCAGGGTCATCGCCTCGACCTGATCGTGGGTGACGTAGACGCTGGTGGCGCCGAGGCGGTCGTGGAGCTTGCGGATCTCGACGCGCACCTCCGACCGCAGCGCCGCGTCGAGGTTGGAGAGGGGCTCGTCGAAGAGGAAGAGCCCGGGCCGGCGCACGATGGCGCGCCCCATGGCGACGCGCTGGCGCTGCCCGCCGGAGAGCATCCGCGGCAGGCGCTCGAGGAGGGGGCCGAGGCCGAGCATCTCCGAGGCCTCGTGGACGCGGGCGTCGATCTCGGCGGCCGGGGCCTTGCGCAGCCGGAGCCCGAAGGCGAGGTTCTCGCGCACGGTGAGGTGGGGGTAGAGCGCGTACGACTGGAAGACCATGGCGATGTCGCGGTCGCGCGGCTCGAGCCGGGTGACGTCGCGACCGCCGAAGCGGATGGTCCCCGAGTCGGCCTGCTCGAGGCCGGCGAGGAGGCGGAGGAGCGTGGATTTGCCGCACCCGCTCGGCCCGACCAGCACGGCGAACGAGCCGTCGGGGATGGCCAGGCTCACCCCCTTGAGGACGGGGGTCTGGCCGAACTGCTTGTTGAGGTTCTGGACGTCGACGGAGGCCATCGCGGTCGGGTCAGTTCCCGGCGACCTGGCTCTGGGGGACGAGCACCGCCGCGGCGAGGGGCTGCACCTCGACCGAGAGGGTGCCGTCGGCGGCGACGGTGTACGTCACCGGCTTGTCCGCGAGGACGTCGACGAGCATGGTGCCCGGCGCCGCGGTGACCTTCATCGTGGCGCCGCCGGAGGCGGTGCTGCTGGCGTGGTCGCGGTTGGTGTTGAGCACCACCAGCCCGTAGGCGCTGCCCGCGTCGCCGCCGGAGCGCTCGAAGGCGAACACGCCCGCGTCCTGCTCGGTGCCCACGTGCGAGGTGGACCAGACCACGCTCTGGCTACCATGGGTGAAGGCCGCGTACTTCTTGCGGAGAGCGGTGAGCTTCTGGATCCAGGGGACGTAGGTGCCGTAGACGATGCCCGTGGTGGGATCGGTGGTGGCGGTGGTGGCGTAGCCGGAGGGCCACATGATCTCGCGGTTGGTCGGGTCGTTGCCGCCCTGGAAGCCCTGCTCGTCGCCGTAGTAGACGCAGGGGACGCCCTGCTCGGTGAACATGAAGACGTAGGCGTTCTTCAGCTTGGCGGCGCGCACGGCGTCGAACTGCGCCGAGGTGAGCACGCCGCTGGCGAGGTCGGCGAGGTCGACGCCGAAGCTCTGGTAGAAGAGGAAGCGGCCGACGTCGTGGTTGTCGAGGAAGTTGACGGGGAGGTCGGCGGGGGCGACGCCGATGCCACCCCTGGCCGAGGTGCTGCCCCAGTCGGTGGCGCGCTGGCTCCACAGCGCCTGGATCTGCGCGGTGGCCCCGCCGTTGTGGAGGACGTCGTTGGTGAGGCCGTTGCTGGTCACGACGTTGTTGATGACCGTGTAGTACTGCGGGAAGTAGAAGGCGCTGTCGAGCATGTCGCCGGTGAGCGGGATGTCGTTGGGCAGGACGCAGGACTGCTCCTTGGCGAGGTCCGGCACGCCGAGGACGTCCTGCGGGGCGACCGGCATCCCGGGGGTGGGGCCGTTGATGGTGAACGACCCGACGAGCGCGTCGTCCCCGTCGAAGGACTCGCCGAACATGAAGAACTTGTCCTTGCCGTCGGCGTGGAGCCGCTGGCGCATCTTCTGCGAGAAGTACCGCCAGAACTCGGGCTCGACGTGCTTGACCGTGTCGATGCGCAGGCCGTCGAAGTCGGCCAGCTCGATCCAGGTCGCGTAGGCGTCGACCATCGCCTGCTTCACGTCGCAGCGGTAGGTGGCCACGTCCTTGAGGCCACCGGGGAAGTCGCCGTGGAGGAGCTGATCGCCGATGCTGTAGTCGACGGTGGCGCCGCGCCGGTTGAAGACGTCGATGTTCTGGAAGAACGACGGCAAGGGGGGCATGTGGTTGGTGCTCGGATCGTCGAGGAAGACGATCGGCGCCGGGCCCGAGTAGCCGAGCGACGAGTAGGCCTGGATGACGCCGGTGGGGTCGAACTCCGGGTTGTACTCGTTGACCACCTCGACGCCGGACTCGCCGCCGATGACGGTGCAGGGCTGGTTCGAGGTGGTGTAGTCCGGGTAGAGGTCGGCGCTGTTCGACCCCGGGTCCCACACGTTGCAGCCGCCGCCGGAGATCGAGGTGTCGGGCTGCCCGTTGTCGTTGATGTCGTAATAGAAGAGCTGGCCCATGTGGTTGACCACGATGTCGAGGATGACCTTGATCCCCATCCCGTGCGCCGCGGCCACCAGGCTGCGCAGCGCCGGGACGTCGCCGAAGTGGGGGTTGGGCGCGCTCAGATCCTGGGTCCAGTAGCCGTGGTAGCCGGAGAAGCCGGAGTCGCTGTCGACGTTCTGCACCACCGGGGAGATCCACAGCGCGGTGACGCCGAGCGCCTGCACGTAGTCGAGGTGATCCTGGAGCCCCTTCCAGTCGCCGCCCTGCCAGTGAGCGAGCGAGGTCGGGTCGACGCCCATGTCGTTGCCCTGGTCGCCGTCCGCGAAGCGATCGATGAGCACCTGGTAGATGATCTCGTCGCGCCAGTCCGACACGTGGGTGGAGATCGCGAGGGGCTGGGCGTCGTCGAAGCTCATGCAGCCGCCCGTGCCGACGAGGGCGGCCGCGAGCAGGGGAGCCTGGAAGCGACGGAGACGTGAAGCCATGGTGATCGTGCCTCGGGTCATGGGATGCCTCCTCTTCAGCCGCCGTAGCTCGACGAGTTGAACCACCACTCCGCCCCGAAGCCGAGGAAGTGCTCGACGCTGCGCAGGGAGAAGACGTCGTCCGCGGGGTAGAGCGACCGCGCGGCCTGGTTGCGCGACGTCATCGTGTAGATGAGCCGGAACTGGGGGCGGGCGTAGTCGCCGCGACCCGCGGGGGAGAGGAAGGGGATGACGCCGAAGCGCCACTCGGCCGGCGTGAGCACGCCCGAGCCGAACGACCCGTCGGCGCCGACGGGCAAGGTCCCGCGCTGCTGCATCTGGAACGATCCCTCGACGGCGATGCCGCCGAGGTCGCCGAAGAAGAGGTGAGGCCGCAGGGCCACGATGCCCTCGTCGACGTCCTCGAAGTTGAGCGAGCCGGCGGCGTTGCGGAAGGACCGAACATAGGCGCCGGCCATGAGGCCGAAGACGCCCGTCTCGTAGTTGCCGCCGAGGGCGACCACCAGCTCGTGCGCGCCGTTGGTGGTCTTGTCCGGGGCGAGCTGATCGGGCGTGGTGAAGTCGCCATAGGCGGCCAGGCCGGTGGCGTAGCGGACGAAGAGGTTGACGTGCGTGTCGCGCTTGCCGGTGAAGGCGCCGATCTGGGCGCCGATCACCCACCCGAGATCGCCGGGCAGCGTCTCGTACTGGCCCGCCTGGAGCTGGTACTGACCCTGGGGGAGCTGGTGGACCTCGGTGTAGAGCACCCCCTTGACGCCGCCCGTCTCGCCGACGCGGACGATGTGGCTGAGCTTGAGGCTCCCCTCCAGCTCCTGCCGGTTGAGGACGAGGACGTTGGCCGCGTTGGGGTTGTTGAAGGGCTGCGGCTCGCTGACGGACTGGATGAAGAAATCGGTGGTCGGCTGCGAGATGCCGTACTGCGCCGCCAGGTAGGTGTTGGGCGTGAAGTCGTAGCGGGCGCCGCCGCCCACCGTGTTGAGGTTGTCGAGGGGCCAGTAGTCGAGCAGGTAGATGTCGTCGCCGCGGTACATGCGCGAGCCGGCCCACACCGAGAAGTCCGTGCCGCCGAAGCCGCGCGCCTCCAGGTAGAGGTTGCGCACCGCCATCTGGATGTCGAAATTGCCCGTGTACTGGAACATCGGGGACGCCATGGCCAGCGTCGCCACCAGGCGGGTGCCCGTCTTGGTCACGTTCCAGTAGTCGTCGCGGCGCAGCTCGAGCTCGACGTAGTTGCCCTCGTCGAGGCGGGAGCCGTGCGCGACGATGTTGGCGTCCCGCCCGGGCCCGCCGCGGAGGTCGCCGGCGGCGATCATGCGGCCGTAGGAGCCGAAGGCGAAGCCCGTCGGCGGCCGCGCCGGCTCCACCGGCGGGGGCTCCAGCGAGGCGGTCGCAGGGGGGCCGGGGTCGAGCGCAGGGGCTCGAGGTCGGGGTCGCGGATCGGCATCGGAGGCCGGATCGTGCGCGGGCCCTGGAGCGGCCTGCGGTGCAGCCTCCGGCGAGGGCTGCGCCGAGGCGCGCGTCGTCACCAGGAGCACCAGGGCGAGCGCGGACGCGAGGGGCGCGACGCGGCCGGAGGGGGCGTGATCTGCAAAGAATCCTGTCGAGCTCGGCCGTCGCACGAGGCCCACGCTACACCATGGGCGGGCCGCTCCGCCATTGGACGCCGACGTCGCATCTCTGCGAAATGGCTGCGACTTGGCTGTCGCAGCCCCCTGCGGCGCGGCCGGATCCGCGCGCTCCTGCGACGCGCCTGTCGCACGATCGCCGGCGCCCTCGGGTGAGCTGCCGCCCCCCCGATCGCCAACCTCGTGCCCGTCCGGCGGCGGCGGCGTACACTGCGCGCCCTTCCCCACCATGATCCCCACCCCCCAGCGGCCAGCGAGCCCCCGCCGCATCGAAGCCGAGGACCCCGGCGACGAGCTCCGCGACATCAAGCGCGAGATCGTCGAGTCGCGCGGTCTCATCATCAAGACCAACAACCTCACCAACGCGCTCTCGGCCGACCTGAAGAGCATCTCCAAGCGGCAGCTCGGCTTCGAGCGGCGCGCCTTCTGGAACAGCGCGGGGGCGAACCTGCTGTTCGTCGTGGTGGTCATCGGGGTGGTCAAGCTCGCCTGGGACGCCCGCATCGACTCGGTCACGGCCGAGACGGCGGGGAGCAAGCAGAAGCTCGCGCACATCGAGAAGGAGCTCGAGGACGTCCGCAAGCGCGGCGACGAGCGCGCCCGCGCCGAGAGCGAGGCGGCGGCATTCTACGAGCTCGTCCGCGCGGACCGGCGGCAGGAGGTCATCGACGGCTTCGAGGGCATCCGGCAGCGGCCCCTCTCGCGGGCCGAGCTGGCCTTCTTCACCGACGCGGTCGAGCGGGCGCGCGCCGAGCTCTCCATCAAGAGCTACCAGCTCGGCCTCGACCACATGCGCACCGGGCGCTGGCACGAGGCGGCCACCGCCTTCGAGGAGGCGCTCAAGCAGAAGGAGACCGCGGCCCACACCCCGTCGGCCCGCCTCAACCTCGCCCGCGCCTACCGCAAGCTGAGCCGGCAGCGCGACGCCATCCCCCTCCTCGCCCAGCTCTCCGAGGCCTCGTCGGACAAGGAGGTGATGGACGACGCCACCTTCCTCCTCGCCGAGTGCCTCATCGACATCCAGGCCTGGAACGACGCCAAGACCACGCTGCGCTCCTTCATCCACCGTTTCCCGGACAGCCCGTTCCTGAACGACGCCCGGATGGCCCTGGCGGACATCTCGCTCAAGCACTGATCGGTCATCCTGCGGAGCGGCCCGGGAGCGCCCACGATCGTCCTGCGGAGCGCCCGGGAGCGCCCCGCGACGGGCCGCCCGATTGACCGGCCGTCTGCGGATGCCCAGGTTGGGCCCGAGCTGCCATGACCTGTCCCCGTTGCCATCAAGACGCGCCCACGATCGTCCGCGGCGTGCGCGCGTACTGCACCGCCTGCGGCGCCCCGCGCTCGGTCGCCAGCGCGGCGGACGCGGTCAACGTCGTCGGCCAGTCCGCCAAGGTGGGGGGTGGCATCGCCAGCGTGCTCGGCTGGCTGGCGCTCTCCATCGGCCTGACGATCTCGCTCGGCCTCGGCGCCCTCGCTTATCTGCTCTGGGCCATGACGGGGGCGCTCTTCATCGGTGGCAGCGTGACCGTGCTCACGCTCGTGGTCGCGCTCCCGCTCCTCCTCGGCGGGCGACACCTCAGCCAGGCCGGTGAGGATCGCGCCCGCGCCGCCCACGAGAACGCGGTCTTCGGGCTCGCGGCCCGACGCCGCGGGGTGCTCACCGTGCGCGAGGTGGCCGGCGCGCTCTCGGTGCGCGAGGACGAGGCCGACAGCCTGCTCACCACCCTGGCGAAGCGTCCGGACGGGCGGGTGACGCTCGAGCTCGACGACGACGGCGGCATCTCGTACGTGTTCCACGATCTGCGGCCGTCGGCGGTCGCCCGCGTCCGGGTCCCCGCGGGCGGGCCCGGCGCCTGGGCTCCTGCGGCGCCCACTCGGGTCACCGCTGCGGCGCCCGAGCCGCGGATCATCGACGCGGAGCTGATCGAGGACGAGGACGCCCTCGCCAGGCCCTCGGCGCGGCACGCCTCTCGGTGATCTGGCATCCTGCGGAACGCCCGAGAGCGCAGGACGGGGGCCGCGAAGGTGCCCTGGCCCGTGCCGAGCGACGCGCTCACGCCGCTGTCGCCGGTGGCCAGGAGGTCGGGCACGCCGTCGCCGTTCACGTCCGGCGCAAACGATGGGACAAGCGTCGTGCCGACGGTACGAGCGTCGTACCGAGCGGACGAGCCCGGTACGGCGCAGGACGAGCCTGGTACGGCGCCGGATGACCCTCGTACCGACCGGACGACCCCTGTACCGGCCGGACGACCCTCGTACGGCCCCGGACGACCCTCGTACCGACCGGACGACCCCTGTACCGACCAGACCACCCTCGTACAGCGCCGGACGAGCCTCGTACCGACCGGACGACCCTCGTCCGGCGCAGGACGAGGCTTGTACCGACGGTCCAAGCGTTGGACCAACGATCCAAGCCTTGGACCAACGATCCAAGCCTTGGACCAACGATCCAAGCGTTGGACCAACGATCCAAGCCTTGGACCAACGATCCAAGCCTCGTACCAACGATCCAAGCCTCGTACCAACGATCCAAGCCTCGTACCGACCGTCCGACCCCCGTACCGCGCCGCGGACCCGCCGCACCCGCCGTCCCACCCCCGTACCGACGGCCCCGGCGTCGCACCGACCACGGTGAGGTGCTCGGTTCCGGCGGAACCTTTCCTCGCGAGACGAAGGAGACGACGACGGCGCGCCGCTCTTCCGTGTCCGTCGCGGCGCCGGCTCCCCGGTCACCGGGCTACCCCGAGAGGCGCACCGTCTCCCCGGGCCGCCGCCGCGCCAGCGCCCCCCACGAGGCGGCGCGCAGCACGGCGAGCACCGGGTATCCGCCCGTGGTCGGGTGATCGGGGCCGAGCACGATGGGCGTCCCGTCGGTGGTGATCTCGATGGCGCCCCGGATCATCGGCGCGGGGAGCGCGAGATCGGGCCCCTCGCGCGGCACCCGCGCGCCCTCGAGTCGGACGCCGGTGCGATCGCCGAGGCGGGACACTCGCCACGGGCCGGCGAGCAACGCCTCGTAGGCGCCGAGCGGAAAGCGGGCGAGGTGGGGGCCTGGATCGACGAGCAGCGCCTCGTCGCCGGGGGGTGAGGGTGCCGGCGCGGCGGGGTGCTCTCCGTTGCCGACCGCGAGCCGATCACCGCGGCGCAGCGGCCGGCCCAGGTATCCCCCGAGCCGGGCGGCCAGCAACGTGGCACGCGCGCCGAGCACGAGCGGCACGTCGATGCCGCCGCCGACCGCGAGGTAGCGGACCGCGCGCTCGGTCTCCGTCACGCGCAGGCGCTCGCCTTCGGCGAGGCGAACCGCGGGCGCGCCGTCGACGGAGACCACCTGCGGGCCGCCGCGCGCCTCGACCTCGAGCGCGCCGAGCGGGACCTCGATGGCGGCGGCGCCTGGGTCGTTGCCGACCGCCAGGTTGGCGGCGGCGAAGGTCTCCGGATCGAGCGGGCCCGAGGGAGGGATGCCGCGCCCGAGCTGACCCGGACGCCCGCGGTCCTGGACGGTCGCGCACGCCGGCGCGGCGACCACGAGAAGGCCGCGGGAGGGGACAGCGGCGACCGCGGCGCTCCCCGGCGCGGGGGCGAGGGGAATCTCGCCAGGCATCGACACCGCGAACCGGACGCGATCCCCGGGGGCGAAGAGCGCGGGCGGGTCGCGGTCAGGATCGAAGGGCACGGCGTCGATGATGCGGGCGAGGAGGTTCCACCCACCGGGTGATGCGAACGGATAGATCGCGGTGAATGATCCGGCGACGCCGATGCTGCCCGCCGCCACCCGGGGCCGCGGCGCCGGGCGGCGCGCGACCGCCAGCGGCCAGCCCAGGGGCGCGGCGAGGTAGGCGAAGCCCGGGAGGAAGCCCACCAGCTCGACGACGTACTCGGCGCCGCTGTGGCGGGCGATGACCTCCTCCACGGCCACCCCGAGGGTCCGGGCGACGTCGTCGAGATCGGGGCCGTCGTACACGGCGGCGACCAGGTGCGACCGCGCCGGTTCGATGGCAGGAGAGGCGCCGGCGCCCGCGGCGCGGCCGGAGGCGAGGCGCCTCACCTCGTCCACGGGGACGCCGGCGACCGCGAGCGTCCCCCCGCCGACGGTCACGTCCGCCTCCGGCCAGGCGCCACGGATCGCGGCTGCCAGCGCGAGGGTCTGCGCCGCGCGATCGGGCGCGCGCTCGACTCCCAGGTCGATGAAGGCACCGTCGCCGTACGCACCGATGCGCAGCGGACTCATCCGGCGCCTTGCAGCAGGCCCGCCTGGGTGAGGGCGTCGCGGACCCGCCCGGCGATGGCGACGGCGCCCGGGGTGTCGCCGTGGACGCAGATCGTCTCCAGCGCGCCGGCGCTCGCCAGCGTGAGCGCCTGCCGCGCGCACGCGCTGGCGTCGGTGATCAGCGCGCCTGCCTCGCTGCGCGGGACCAGCGTGCCGTCCGCCCGGTAGGCGCGATCGGCGAACCCTTCACGGGCGTAGCGCGCGCCGGCGCGGAGAGCCGCGTCCAGCAGCGCCGCCCCGCGCGCGGATCGCGGCGGCCCGATGACGGTGAGCTCCGCCGTGGGGACCGCCAGCCCGCGCGCCGCGCCCTCCACCAGGGCCGCGGCGATCGCCGGATCGGCGGCGGCGTCGTGATAGAGCGCGCCGTGCGGCTTCACGCGGGCGATCGGGTAGCCGAGCTTGCGGGCGATGGACTGGAGCGCCGCGCACTGCTCCTCGACGGCCGCCGCGAGATCGGTGGGCGCCATCGCCATGGGGACGCGGCCGAAGCCCGCCCGATCGGGATACGACGGGTGCGCCGCCAGGCGCGTGCCCCGCGTCAGCGCGAACGAGACCGCGCGCGCCATCGAGGCGCGATCGCCGGCGTGCCCGCCGCAGGCGATGTTCGCCACGGTCGCCAGCGCGAAGAGCTCGGGCGGCTCGCCCGGCAGCTCGCCGAGATCGATGTTGAGGTCCACCTGCGCCATGCCGCATGCTTAGCGGCAGCGCGCTCCGCCGACAACGCCCGTTCAGCCCCCGCCGGGGACCGCCGACAGCGCGCGCCCGATGTCGGCGATGATCTCGTCGGTGGCCCGTCGCGCCGCGTCGATGGCCCCGATCATCAGCACGAAGCCATGGATCAGGCTGGGCAGCTCGGTGTGCCGCGCCGGGATGCCGAGCTCGCGGAGGCGCTCGCCATAGAGCCGCCCCTCGTCCCGGAGGGGATCGAAGCCAGCCGTGTAGATCAGCGCCGGCGCCACCCCGGCGAGATCGTCGGCGAGGAGCGGGCTCAGGTCGGGGTGCCGGGTGTCGACGCCGCGGGCGTACTGGTCGAGGTACCAGTCCATCGCTTGGCGAGTGAGCAGGTATCCCGAAGCCAGGGTCGCGTGCGAGGGAGCGCTGAAGGTCGCGTCCAGCCCGGGGTAGATCAGCGCCTGGAGCGCCGGAGGCCGGGCGTCGCCGCGCGTCCTCCGCGCGACCACGGCGGAGAGGCTCCCGCCCGCGCTGTCGCCCGCCACGGCCACGCGCGCCGGGTCGATGCCGAGCCCGGCCGCCTGGCCCACCACCCAGCGGAAGGAGGCGACGGCGTCGTCGATCGCGGCAGGGAAAGGGTGCTCGGGCGCGAGGCGGTAGTCGACCGAGACGACGCGACAGCGCGCCCCCACCGCGAGCCGGCGGCAGAAGCTGTCGTGGGTGGCGATGCTCCCCGTGACCCAGCCGCCGCCGTGGAAGTAGACGATCGCCGGCACGTCGCGGGCCCCGATCGCGGCGGGCGCCGTGTAGAGGCGCACCGGGACCGCTCCGGCGGGCCCGTCCACCCGGTGGTCCACGGTGACGACGCCGGGAGGCGGCAGCGCGTCGACCACGGAGACCTGCGCGGCGAGGTGGAGGCGCGCCGCGGCGGGCGGGTGCCGCGCGAGGTCGACGTTGGGATCGACGGCGCTGAGGGCGAGCATCGCCGCGGTCTGGGTGTCGAGGCGGCGACCCTCGCGCGGGAGAGTGCGCCGGCCGGCGAGGAGCGCGCAGAGCCAGGGGCGCCCGAGGAGCTGGGGGACGAGGGCGCGCTGGACCGCGGTCGCGGCGCGCAGGCTGCGGGGGAGATCGGCGATCACGGATGCGGCGTAGGTGGGGACGACGCCGGGGACAAGACCTCAGGTGGCGGGCTCCGTCACGCCCCGCCCCGCCCGCGGGGCCGCGGCCTCGGCGAGGGCGATCGCCTCGTGGTAGTGGGCCTCGACGGGCGTCAGGTCGATCCACTTCATGAACGACGAGAACGCGAAGTACGGGAGCAGCGTGTCCCAGCGGCGCAGCCAGCGCGGGCGGTGGCGGGGGCGCGTCAGGATCCCGAGGGCGCGGAGCTGCACGAGGGCGCCGATGTCGTCGAGGTCGATGCGGCCGCACACCAGGAGCTCGGTCTCGTCGCGGAAGCCCCCGCGGACGAAGGTGTTGAGGAAGGCGTACACGTGGAGCAGGCCCGGGAGGTAACAGGCGTCCTTGGTGAAGGGCGCGCCGCCCTCCACCTTGCCCCCGCGGCAGATGCGCTGCGCGTCGAGGTAGGCGTCCCGCGGCGGGCTCCCGCGGTCGACCAGGAAGCGGTACAGATCGAGGAAGCTCGCGCCCTGCTCGGCCAGGTCGCAGAGCTTCACCCGGACGGCGAGGCGCTCGATGCGGTTCACCGTGAGGACGCGGTTGTAGAGCTCGGAGAAGACCGCGAGCCCCTCCTGGGTGCGGGTGGTGCGCGGGCCCCCCGAGCTGAGGAAGGGCGCCTCGACCTGGGCCGCGCCGTTCTGCGCGGAGAGCGCGTGGGTCTCCACCTCGTGGTGCCAGAGGCCCTCGGCCTCCTCGCGGGGGAAGGTGGCGTCGGGCCGGATGCGCACGCGCTTCATCCCGGCCACCACCTTGGCGGTGCAGCTCGGGTCGAGGAGGATCTCCACCTCCATGCGCGGCCGCATGCGCTCGACGTGCCCGCGCAGGGCCTCGGCGAACTCCGGCGCGGTGAGCGCCGTCTCCTCCGGATCGGTCGCCTCGTCCCAGCCGTGGGTGCGCAGGCGCTCCAGGAGGTGATCGGCGAGATCGAGGCTGGTCGCCTTGCCCTCGTGGAACGGCGTGCGCGCGCCGCCGTAGATCTCGCGGGAGCGCTCGCTGAACGCGGCCGTCCCGGCGGCGAGCAGCATCCGGGCCTCGGCGATCCTCGAGGAGACCACGCGGCGCAGCCAGACCGCCACCACGTCGTCGCCGTCGATCGACGCGACCAGCGCCGCGAGCTCCGCGATGTCCGCCTCGTGGGCGGCGCGATCGATGGAGTACTGCACGTGGGGCAACCGCCCGGCGCCGGCGGCGAAGAAGCTCTCCTCCACGTCGCGGGCCCACGCGATCTGATCGAGCAGGTGCCCCTTTCTCTTCGACTCGCCGAGCGCCTGGGCGACTCGCCCGAGGAGCTCACGCGCGCGCCTCGCTTCGTTCATGGTGGGATCCTAGTCGAGCGGGCGCGAAACCGCTCGCCGCTGCCGGCGACGGTCGGTACGCTCGGGCCGCGGATCACCATGGGCTACTGGACCTATTACCTCGCCTGGATGGCCTTCACCTACGCCGTCCACCGGCCCTGGATGATGGTCGGCGCGCTCGTGTTCTTCGTGCTTCGCCCGTTCATCCCGGATCCCTTCGTCCTCGCCCGCACCTGGGGTCGCCTCCGCGCCCTCGAGGCGCAGATCGCCGCCAACCCCGCCAACGTCACCGCCCGCCGCGACCTCGCGGAGCTCTGGCTCGCGCGCCTGCGCCCGCGCCGCGCGCTCGAGCTGCTCGACGAGGCCCGCAAGCGCGCCCCCGACGACGCGGAGCTGCTCTACCTGACAGGGCTGGCGCGCGCCCGCGCCGGCGACGCCGAGGGCGCCCTGGAGCCGCTGGTGCGGGCCGTCGAGATCGATCCTCGGGTCCGCTTCGGCGAGCCGTACCTGATCGCTGCGACCGCGCTGCTCACGCTGGGGCGGCTCGAGGAGGCCGAGGACGCGCTCGAGCGCTACCTCGGCA
>Ga0302283_1000431_pt1 | contig 34065 bp, 34 predicted proteins | sample III_Fen_E1_4_FD_198770 | JGI IMG/M metagenome (GOLD analysis project Ga0302283, IMG submission 198770) | Peat permafrost microbial communities from Stordalen Mire near Abisko, Sweden - III_Fen_E1_4 | ecosystem: Environmental > Terrestrial > Soil > Wetlands > Permafrost | place: Sweden: Abisko... | reverse complement strand
GGGCTCGACAAGGTCAAGTTGAACGTGACCAAGGCCGATTTCGACGCCCTCTGGGAAATCCCCGGGTTGGCCGAGGAGCCCGAAGAGCGGTGATCGTCGTGGACGCCTCGGCGCTGGTCGCGATCGGGGACGAGGAACATGACGCGAACGACTTCCTCGGCGTCCTGGGTACCGACGACGCCGTGATCGCCAGCATCAACTATGTTGAAGCCGGGCTGATCCTGATCGGGCGGCGACGGATGGCGACCAAGGCGGACTTCGACCGATGGCTTGGCCTGCTGCAGATAACGGTGCGAACCACCGATGACCTGGCCGGGCCGGCGCTAGAGGCCTACCTGACCTATGGTCGGAACTACCACCGTGCGCGGTTGAACCTCGCGGAGTGTTTCGCCTACGCCCTGGCCAAGCAACTTGACCTGCCGCTGCTGTACAAAGGCGACGACTTCGCCTTCACGGACATCCGCTCGGCGCTTCAGCCGACGTAGCCCGCCGCGCGGCGCAGGCGGTCGTTGAGCGCTTCGCCTAGGCCCTCTTCGGGGATCGGCGCGACGGCGATGGCGGCGGGTCGAGTCGCGTCGGCGGCGCGGAGCATGGCGAACAGGTTGGCGGCGGCTTCGTGGAGATCGCTCGCCGGGCTGAGGTTGAACACGCGCCCCCCGGTCGGCGACGCACCGAACGCCAGGAACGTTTCGCCCGGTCGGGGTCGGTCGGCGTTCAGGCGCATCGGCGCATCCGGGGCGTAGTGGCGGGCGAGGCGGCCGGGCGAGCGGGCGGCGTCGGCCTCGGCTTCGGCGAGCGGTCCGATCAGGGCCTCGATCTCGGCGCGGGTGACGGCGCCGGGCCGCAGCAGGCGGGGCGGGCCGTCCAGCAGCGCCACCACGGTCGACTCCAGTCCGATCGAACAGGGTCCGCCGTCGAGGGCCATGGCGGCGGCCGCGCCGGTCTCGGCGACGGCGTCGGCGAAGGTGGTGGGGCTGGGCCGGCCGGAACGGTTGGCCGAGGGGGCGACCAGCGGCCGGCCGAAGGTGCGCAGCAAGCCCTGGGCGAGCGGATGGGCCGGGGCGCGGACGGCGACGCTGTCCAGGCCGGCGCGGGCGAGATCGCAGACCAGGGCGGCGTCGGCGAGCGGCGCGACCAGGGTCAGCGGCCCCGGCCAGAAGGCCCGGGCGAGGCGACGTGCGCGTTCGTCGAGGCGGGCGACGTGGGCCGCCATGCCGAGGCCGGTGACGTGGGCGATCAGCGGGTTGAAGCGGGGCCGGCCCTTGGCCTCGTAGAGCCGGGCCACGGCGGCCGGATCGGCGGCGTCGGCGGCCAGGCCATAGACGGTTTCGGTGGGCAGGATGACCAGGGCGCCGGCGGCCAGCGCCCGGACGGCGGCGGCTACTTCGCCCGCGTCGCCGTCAGGTTCGCGCTCACCGTCACCGCCGCCGCCACCGTGTCGGTCGCCTGCCACTCGCCCTGCCCGACTCCCAGGTTCAGCCGGTTGACGGTGACCTGGGCGTTCATCTTCGCCGTGGCGCCGGTGATGACGAGCGTGAACGGCAAAGTCAAAGGCTTGGCCGCGCCCTTGATGGTCAAGACGCCGGCCGCCGCATAGCGATTGGGGCCGATGGCCGTGAAACTGTTCGCCACGAAGGTCGCCCGCGGGAAGTGGCTGGTCCAGAACCAGTCCTCGTCCGGCAGCAGGGCGTCGCGGTCGCCGTTGTTGGTGAAGGCGGAGGTCATGTCGATGGTGACCGCCACGCTGGAGTGGGCGAGGTCGGTGGGCGAGAAGCGGATCACGGCGTCCCACCTTCGGAAGACGCCGGTGAAGCCAGCCCCGCTGACCACGCCGCCGAAGCCGAGCTGCGAGGTCGCGTGGTCGACGACCCACACGGGCGGCGGCGCGGCCTGGGCCAGGGACGGGACCAGCCACAGGGCCAACGCCATCAGGGCGGCGCGCAGCGGGCTCATGCCTCGCCGCCGCGCAAGGGGACGAACGGAACCATCCGGGCCATCACATTGTCGCGGTCGAAGAACTGGTGCTTCAGCGCCGCCGCCACATGCAGGACGATGGTGACATAGGCGAGCTTGGCCAGGGTCTCGTGACTGAACTTCAGCGTTTTGTGCAGGTCGTGCAGACTGTCGGAATCCAGCCCGGGAAACGGAAACGCCGGCCAGTGGACGAGGCCGAACAGCACCGTCGGGTGGACCCGGATCAGCGGACTGGCTGAGACCATCGCCCAGCCGGTGAGCGGCAGGCCCAGCATCAGCAGGTAGAAGAGGAAGTGTGACACCTTCGCCACCGCCATCTCCCACGGCTTCATGCTGGCCGGCAGCTTCGGCGGCGCGCCGACAAAGCGCCAGGCGATCCTGACCAGGGTCAGCAGCAGCACGGTGATGCCGATCGACTTGTGCAGCATCAGCGGCGCGACCTCGGCCGGGCCCTTCAGCGTGCCGAAGTACCAGGCCAGGCCAATATTGCCGATCATCAGGGTGGCGATCAGCCAGTGCAGGCCCATCGCCACTTCCGAGTAGCGCGAGCGCGTGGGGTGAAGCAGGGCGGGCGCGTCGGCGCTGGCGGCGGTCATTTGTGATCGAACTCCGCCTCGATCTGGATGCTCACCTCGTCGCCGACCAGGTTGTTCAGATAGGTCGAGCCGAAATCGGACCGCTTGATCACCGTGGTCGCCTCGAAGCCGGCGGCGCGCTGGCCGAACGGCAGCGGCAGCACCTCGTGGCCGGCCCCGACCAGCGTGACGGCAAAGGAGACCGGCTTGGTCACGCCCATGAAAGTGAGGTCACCGGTCATGGTGCCGGTGGTGTCGCCGGTCTTGGTCATGGCGGTGGAGACGAAGCTGATCTGCGGAAACTTGCTGGCCGAGAGGAACTCCTCGGCGAAGGTCTTCGAATAGTCGGCGCCCACGTCCAGCGAGGCCGGATCGACGCTGGCCTGGACCTTGGCCGCCTCAGGGTGGGCCGGATCGTAGTCGAGGGTGGCGTCGAGGCCGTCGAAGCGCACGGTGTAGAGCGAGACGCCCATGTGCATCACCCGGGCGATCAGGCTGGCGTGGCGCTTGTCGAGCACATAGTGGCCGGCCGGTACGTCCGACGCGGTCTGCGTCGCCGCGAAGGCGTTGAACGGCAGGATGAGGGCGAGCGCGGCCATCAGCGCAAGGCGTCGCGAGGTCATGGCCGCCTGTTTCACCTCTGAGCCCACGCCTGGCAAGTAGACGCTGCGGAGATGACGGCGACGGCCGCCGGTTCATTCCCGCATCTCACGAAGCTGTGATCCGCGCGCCCGGGACAGGTCCCACCTGAGCCATGTCGCGGCGCGCGCTTGGCCGAAGCCGCTGCTCTGGCCTAGAAGGAAGCTCTGACAAGGGACGGCCATGACCTATAGAGCGCCTGTACGCGACCTCGCCTTCGCCCTGCACGAGGCGGCCGACTTCGGCCGGCTGTCGGGCGCCTTCGCAAGCGCCGACGCCGAGACGGTGGCGGCGGTGCTGGAGGGCGCGGGCGCCTTCGCCTCCGAAGTCCTGGCCCCGCTCAACCGATCGGGCGACGTGCACGGCGCGCGCTACGAGAACGGCAAGGTCACCGCCGCGCCGGGCTTCGCCGACGCCTACCGCCAGTTCGCCGAGGGCGGCTGGAACAGCCTGGCGGCCGACCCGGCTTTCGGCGGCCAGGGTCTGCCCAAGGCGCTGGAGATCGCCGTCTTCGAGATCATCCAGGCGGCCAACCTCTCCTTCGGACTCTGCCCGATGCTGACCCAGGGCGCGATCGACGCCATCGAGAAGGTCGGCAGCGAGAAGCAGAAGCAGCGCTACCTGCCGAAGCTGATCTCCGGCGAATGGACCGGGACGATGAACCTGACCGAGCCGCAGGCCGGCTCGGACCTGGGCGCGATCGCCACCAGGGCCGCGCCGGACGGCGACGGCTTCCGCATCACCGGGGAGAAGATCTTCATCACCTGGGGCGACCACGACATGGCGGACAATATCGTCCACCTGGTGCTGGCCCGCCTGCCGGAAGCGCCGCCGGGGTCGCGGGGCCTGTCGCTGTTCATTTGCCCCAAGCGCCTGGTGGCGGCGGACGGCGGCCTGGGCGAGCCGAACGCGGTGCGGCCGGGCTCGATCGAGCACAAGCTGGGCATCCACGCCTCGCCGACCTGCGTGATGCTCTACGAGGGCGCCTGGGCTGAGATGATCGGCGCGCCCAACCAGGGGCTGGCGGCGATGTTCGTGATGATGAACGCCGCGCGGCTGCACGTGGGCGTGCAGGGCGTCGCCATCGCCGACCGGGCTTACCAGCAGGCGCTGGCTTATTCGCTGGAGCGCAAGCAGGGCCGCTCGGCCTGGACCGGCACGACGCCGTCGCGCCTCTTCGACCATCCGGACGTGCGTCGCACGCTGATGCTGATGAAGGCCAAGATCGAAGCGGCCCGGGGCCTCTGTTTCGCCACCGCCGTCGCCGCCGACCTGGCGCGCACGGCGACCAATCCGGTCGACCGCGACGCCGCCCTGTTCCGCCAGGACCTGCTCACCCCGATCGCCAAGGCCTGGTCCACCGACATGGGCGTCGAGGCGGCTTCGGCGGCGCTGCAGGTGCAGGGCGGCATGGGCTTCATCGAGGAGACCGGCGCGGCGCAGTTCTATCGCGACGCCCGCATCCTGCCGATCTACGAGGGCGCCAACGGCATCCACGGCATCGACCTGATGGGCCGCAAGCTGGCGCTGGGCAAGGGCCAGGCGGTGCGCGAACTGGTCGACGACATCATGCCGACCGCCGCGGCGCTGAAGAGCTCCGACGACGCCTGGCTGCATACCGTGGGCGCGCGCCTGGAGACGGGCCTCGCCGCCGTGCAGTCGGCCACCGGCTGGCTGATCGAGCGCCGCGGCCACGCCCAGCCCGACGCCCTGGCCGGCGCGACGCCCTACCTCAAGCTGCTGGGCGACGTGGTCGGCGGCTGGATGCTGGGCAAGGCCGCCCTGGCCGCCTCCGCCCGCATCGCCGCCGGCGACCCTGACACCGAATACTGGCGCACCAAGATCGGCCTCGCCCGGGTGTTCGCCGAGCAGGTGCTGGCCCAGGCCCCCGGCCTCACCCAGGCGGTGACGCAAGGCTCGGTGGACCTGTTCCGGGCGACGCCGGAGTCGCTGAGCGGGTAGCCTGCGCCTAGAGCTGCGCCAGCATGTACTCGGCGGAGGACACCCGATATTCGCCGCCGGTCTCGACGTTGAGTTCCTTCACCACGCCGTCCTTGACCACCATGGAATAGCGCTGCGAGCGCGGGCCCATGCCGAAGCGCGAGCCGTCGAGTTCCAGGCCAACGGCCTTGGTGAAATCGCCGTTGCCGTCGGCCAGCATCAGAATCTCGCTCCCGACGCCCTGGTTCTCGCCCCAGGCCTTCATCACGAACACGTCGTTGACGCTGACGCAGGCGATGGTGTCCACGCCCTTGGCCTTCAGTTCGGCGGCGTGCTCCTTGAAGCTGGGCAGGTGCTTGGCCGAGCAGGTCGGGGTAAAGGCGCCCGGCACGGCGAACAGGCCGACCGTCTTGCCGGCGAAGAGGGCGTCAGTGGTCAGCGGTCCCGGGCCATCGGCGCCGAAGACGGTGAAGGTGGCTGCGGGGACCTTGTCGCCGACTTTGATGGTCATGGGCTTGCTCCTGGGGGCTTCAGCCACCGCACATAGGACAGGCGTTCGCCTGCGCCAAGTCGCCGCGGGCCATCGCGGGCTTGAAAGAGCCGCATGGGGCTCCGATCATGGGGGCATGTCGGACGCAGACGACGGTTTCCTCGCCGGGCGGCTCCTGGTCGCCATGCCCAGCATCGGCGATCCCCGTTTCGAGCGGGCGGTGATCTTTCTGGTCGCCCACAACGCCGAGCACGCCATGGGGCTGACGGTGAACCGGCCGGTGGAGGGCCTCAGCGTCCGCCGGCTGCTGCGGCGGCTGGGGGTGAAGTCGAGCATCGAGATGCCCCGCGATCTGGTGATGATGGGGGGGCCGGTGGAGCGCGACCGGGGCTTCGTGCTGCACACCGACGACTACAGCGCCGCCGAATCCAGCATCCCGGTCTCGCCGGGGGTCGCCCTGACCGCCACCCGCGACGTGCTGGAGGCGCTGGCCGGGCACAACAGCCGGCCGCGCAAGGCCATCATGGCCCTAGGCTACGCCGGTTGGGGCGCCGGTCAGCTGGAGCGGGAGATCCGCGAGAACACCTGGCTGACCTGCGACGCCGACGAGGAGCTGATCTTCGGCGACGACTACGATCACAAATGGACCCACGCCCTGGCCAAGCTGGGGATCTCCGCCGACCACCTGTCGAGCGAGGCGGGGAGCGCTTAGCCCCGCGCCTTCAGCGGGGCGGCGCCGTCGGCGTAGCATTCGTTGAGGTAGACTTCCGCCTCCTGCGGCGACAGCGCCGGGGCGTAGCCGAAGCCCTGACCGTAGTCGCAGCCGAGGTCCAGCAGGGCGTGGGCCATCACCGCGTTCTCGACCCCTTCGGCGACCACCTCCAGGGCCAGGTCCTGGCCGAGTTTGATCACCGAACGGACGATCTTCGCCGAGCCCTCGTTGGCGGACATGGTGCGCACGAAATAGCGGTCGATCTTCAGGGTGTCGAAGGGCAGTCGGGTCAGGTACGACAACGATGAGAAGCCGGTGCCGAAGTCGTCCAGAGCCAGGCCGGCGCCGGCGTCGCGCAGGGACCGCAGCGTCACCGCCGCCCGGTCCGGGTCGCGCATGATGTCGCTCTCGGTGATCTCCAGCTTCAGCGAGCCGCGCCTGAGGTCGTTCTCGCGGACCAGCCGGGCGACATCGTCGACCAGGCCCGGCCGGTCGATCTCGCCGGTGGAAAGGTTGACGCTGCAGGTCAGGTGATCGACCGCCGGGTGGGCGCGCCGCCAGGCGCCCAGCTGCATAGCCGAGGCGCGCATCATGTGGGCGCCCAGTTCGACCATCATGCCCATCTCGCTCATCAGGCCGAGGAAGTCGTCGGGTGCGAGGAAGCCGCGCCGGGGGTGGCGCCAGCGGGCCAGGGCCTCGAAGCCCGAGAGTTCGCCGGTGGAAAGCCGCACGATCGGCTGGAAGAAGGCGCAGATCTCGCCGCGCTCGATCGCCCCGCGCAGGTCGGCCTCCAGGGCCAGCCGCGACAGGCCGTCACTCTCCAGCGCCCGGCCATAGGCCGCCGCCGGACCGCCCCGGCCGGCGCCCTTGGCCGATTCCACCGCCAGCTCGGCCCGGCGCAGCAACTCGGCCGCTTCCTGGGCGTCGTCGCCGCCGACCGCCGAGACCGCGCCTATGGACAGGGTCGGATGGATGTCGAAACCGGCCACGCGCAGGGGCTGCTCCAGCGCCGCGCGCAGGGTCTCGGCGGGATCGATCGCAGAGCGCGGAACCAGCAGCGCGAATTCGTCTTCACCCACCCGGGCGGTCAGCGCCGCGGAAGAAAATGCGGCGGCCAGGCGCGAGCCCAACGCCGCCAGCACCAGATCGGCGCGCTCGTGGCCGAGGGCCTCGTTCAGACGGCGCAGGCGGTTGAGGTCGGCGACCACCAGCACATAGTCACCGGCGGTGGCCAGCTTCTCGCGGGCCTGGGCGACGAAGCTGCGACGGTCGAGCAGGCCGGTGAGCGGATCCTTCTGGGCGGCGACGAAGCGGTGCTCCCGGGCGACCACGCCGGCGGCGCGCAGTCCTTCTTCCAGCCAGACGCCCCGCCAGAGGCAGGGTTCGGCGCCGCGCATGCGCAGGCGCGCGGAGATTTCCGAGCCGGGCTCACGGACGCGCAGGATTTCCTCGGCGGCGTCGCGGTCTTGCGGCAGCGCGAGGGCGCGCAAGGCCGCGGACGAGGCCTCCGGCGCCAGCGGGCCCAGGCCCAGCGCCCGGGAGGCGCCGTTCAGGCGCAGCCGGTCGCGCTCGGGCTCCCAGACCCAGAGCGCCACATCGGCGGCGCCCAGGGCCTCGAGGACCGTTGTAGCGTCCCACAGCAGTCGTTCCGCTGACGGCATGCCCCTCCTGGCGAGGAGAGGCTGCTGGTGTCAGACCAGCACGTCCTCGCCTCGATGCATATTGGCGGGGGCCGGCGAGACCATCCCGAACAGGAGATGATCGTGCCAGATACCGTTAATTCTCAGATAAGCCCGGGCCATTCCCTCCTGGGTGAAGCCGGCTTTGAGCAAAACGCCGCGGGAGGGCTCGTTGGTGGGGATGCAGGCGGCCTCCACGCGGTGCAGGCCGAGGCGGTCGAAGGAGAATCGGGTCACCGCCCGGACGGCGGCCAGGGTGTAGCCCCGGCGGGTGAACGGCTGGCCGACCCAGTAGCCGATCGAGCCCATCTGGGCGACGCCGCGGCGGATGTTGGACAGGGTGATGCCGCCGACCATCGCCCCGTCGCTCTGGCGGTAGACCAGGAACGGAAACGCCAGGCCGCGCTCCATGTCGTGGGCGTAGGCCGACAGGCGGCGACGCCAGGCGCCACGGGTGAGGTCATCGGCCGGCCAAGTCGGCTCCCAGGGCTGCAGGAAGCTCCGGGAATTGGCCCGCAGCGTCGCCCACTCGGTGAAATCGCCGCTGCGGTGCGGCCGCAGCCGCACCCCCTCGCCATCGAGGCGCAGGTCGTGGTCGGAGGAAATCCAGTCGAGCAGAGCCATCCTGGCGGCAATTTGCGCCGGACTGGGCGGGTTTGCCAAGATCAAACCCTTCCCCCGTGCTTACGGGGGAAAGCGGCGAGCCGCGCGCAGCGCGCTCCGCCGATGGGGGTGCGAGTCGAACCGGGGTTTGCCGGAGAGAACCCCCATTGTCGCTCGCCCAAGTGGGCGTTGCGACGTTTCCCCCGCCGGGCGGGGGAAAGGTTTGGCGCCTCAACCCTTCAGCGCCCGCTCGAAGCGATCGCCGGCCGTCAGCGCTTTGGCGGGGCCGAGGCTGGCGGTAGTGATGGCGCCAGGTCCGAGCACCCGGCCGGCCAGGCGCTTGATGTCGGCGGGACCGACGGCGTCGATGGCGGCCGCGATTTCGGCGGTCGGCAGCAGGCGGCCGAACACCAAGAGCTGGCCGGCGGCCTGTTCGGCGCGGGCGGCGAGGGATTCCCGGGCCATGAACAGCGAGGCTTTCAGCTGCGCCTGGCAGCGGGCTAGTTCCGCCGGGTCGATGGCTTCGGCGAGCTTGAGCAGTTCGGCGGCGGTCACCTCGGCCAGCTTGGCGGCGTCGGCGGCGCCGCAGCCGGCGTAGACGCCGAGCACGCCGGTCTCGTCATAGGTCTCGGTGAAGGCGTCGATGGCGTAGGCGAGGCCAAGCTTCTCCCGCGCCTCCTGGAACAAGCGGCTGGACATGCCGCCGCCAAGCGCCTCGGCGAACAGGCGGAAGGCGAAATAGTCCGGATCGGCGGCGGCGACGCCGGGCAGGAAGAACACCAGGTGCGCCTGCTCCAGCCGCCGCCGCTCGGCTGCGCGGCCGCCGGTGAAGCGGGCCGGATCCGGCGCCGGCGAGGCGCTTGGGCGCGCTGCGCCGAACAGCCCCTCAGCCAGCTTCAGCAGTTCGTCCTCGTCCACCGCCCCGGCGGCGCTGACCACCAGCTGATCGGGGGCGTAGAGGCGGGCGCGCCAGGCCTCCAGCGTCTCGGGCGTCGCGCAGGCGATGCTGGCGTCGGTGCCCAGCACGGGCCGGCCGAGCGGCTGTCCGGCGAAGGCGGCGGCTTGGGCGATCTCGAACACGAAGTCGTCGGGGGTGTCGGCGGCCTCGGCGATCTCCTGGCCGACCACGTGGATCTCCCGCTCAAGGTCGCCGGCGTCGAGGGTGGGGCGCAGAACCAGGTCGGCGAGTACGGCCAGGCCCAGGGGCAGGCCGCCGGCCAGGGCGCGGACCTGGAAGCTGGTCCGCTCATAGCCGGTGGAGGCGTTGATCGAGCCGCCGGCGGCCTCGATCACCTCGACGATGTCGCGGGCGGAGCGCTCGCCGGCGCCCTTGAAGACCATGTGTTCGAGCAGGTGCGACCAGCCGGAGCGGCCCTCGTCCTCGGCCCGGGCGCCGCGGCCGGCGGCGACTGTAAGAGCCAGGGTCTCATAGCCGGGCGCGGGGTCGGCGACCACACGCACGCCGTTGGCGAGGGTGTGGACCTTCATCGCTTGGCGAACGCGCGGACGAGGCGCTTCACCGCCTCGGCGTCGGCGGCCACGCGCTCGAAGCGTTCGGGCTTGGCGGCGAGGGCGTCGGCGCCGCGGGGCGAAACCGGGGCGACACCGGCGGCGGCCAACACCGTCTCCGGGAACTTTGCCGGATGGGCGGTGGAAAGCACCACCATCGGCGTGGTGGGCTCGGCCGGACCGATGCGGGCGGCGGCGGCGAGGCCTACGGCGGTGTGCGGGTCGACCAGCTCGCCGGTCTCGTTGAGGGTGGAAAGGATGGTCCGGGCGGTCTCGTCCTCGCTGACCGCCGCGCCGATCATCAGCTCGCGCATGGCGGCGAGCGCTCTGGGCGGAATATCCAGCGAGCCTTGACCGGCGAAGGCGCGGAAGGCGCGGCCGGTCTCGACGCCGTCGCGGCCGACCGCCTCGAAATAGAGCCGCTCGAAGTTGGAGGCGACCTGGATGTCCATCGCCGGGCTGTGGGTCGCCCGCACCTGGCCGCTGGCGTAGCGGCCGTCGTTGAGCGCCCGGGCGACGATGTCGTTGGAATTGACCGCGGCGACGATCCGCTCGATCGGCAGGCCCATCTTGGCGGCGGCGTAGCCGGCGAAGGCGTCGCCGAAGTTGCCGGTGGGAGCGGTGAAGGCCACCGGCCGATGCGGCGCGCCGAGGGCGACGGCGGCGGTGACGTAATAGACGATCTGGGCGGCGATCCGGGCCCAGTTGATCGAATTGACCCCCGAGAGGTCGACCGCCTGGGCGAACTGGGTGTCCTGGAACAGGGCCTTCAGGATCGCCTGGCAGTCGTCGAAGGTCCCGTCGATGGCGAGGCAGGCGACGTTGGCCTCGCTGGCCGTGGTCATGAACCGCCGCTGCACCGCCGAGATACGGTCCCCATCGGGGAACATGGCGACGATGTTGATGTTGGCCCGGCCGCGGAAAGCCTCCACCGCCGCCCCGCCGGTGTCGCCGGAGGTGGCGCAGACGATGGTCAGGGTGCGACCCCGGGCGGCCAGGACATACTCGTAGAGCCGCGCCAGCAACTGCATGGCCACGTCCTTGAAGGCCAGCGTCGGCCCGTGGAACAGCTCCAGCAGGAAGCGGCCGGGCGCTAGCTGCTTCAGCGGCACGACGGCGGCGTGGCTGAAGCTGGCGTAGGCGTCGGCGCACATCTCGTCGATGGCGGCCCGTGGGATGGCGTCGCCGGCGAAGCGGGCCAGGATCTCGGCGGCGACCTCGGCGTAGGGTCGGCCCGCGAAGGCGGCAATCTCGGCGTGGGTCAACTGTGGCCAGGTCGCGGGCACATAGAGGCCGCCGTCGGGGGCCAGGCCGGTTAGCACGGCTTCGAGGAAAGAGACTGGCGGCGCTTCGCCCCGGGTGGAGATGTACTGCATCTTAAGGCCGATACCTGCGCCAGAGCAGGGCCGCATAGAAGCAGGCGACCACGCCCGCAAGCCCAAACCAGGTCAGGGTGTACTCGCCGACGTACTGCAGGTCGTCCGGCGCGCCGGGCGGCGGCGGCGCGGGCGCGACCCCGGGCGCGGCCGGCGTCTCCTGCTCGACCACCAGCACCAGCGGCGCGGGATGGGTCAGGCCGAACCCCTCCGCGGCGGTCTTTCCCTGGCGCAGCACGCCCACCAGGCGTCCCGGCGATGGCAGGATGGCGGTCGGCGCGGCGGTGGCGCCGTTAGCGGTCTGCAGCACACCGCGGTCGGCGACCAGGCCATCATAGGGCGGCGCGGCCAGCCGGCAGGCCGACTGCGCGCGCCAGATGTACTCGGACTCGCGCACCCCCATGACGAAGCCGGCGGGCTCGGCCGGACCGGCGGCGCAACCGGTGGCGACGCGGGTGAATTCGACGTTCTGGCCGGCGGCGAGGCGGGCGAGGACCGGGCCGATCGGTTGCGGGGGCGCCTTCTGCATCGCCGCGATCTTGGCCAGCACGCCCAGCTTCCACTGGAAGCGCTGCACCTGCCAGACGCCAAGGGCCACGCACACGGCGAACAGCGCCGCGGCGACCAGGGTCAGGCCGAGCGGAAAGCGCCGGCGCGAGCTAGATGTCATCGCGTCCGGCCTGGGAGGCCTTGTTGCGGAACTGGGCGGCGATCATCAGGCCCTTCATCGGCCGCAGCAGCGCCAGGCAGAGGACGGCGGCGATCGGCAGCCAGACGACGATCTCGACCCAGATCGGCGGGCGGATCAGCACCTCGGTGAACAACACTCCGAAGGCGGCGAAGAAGCCGGCGATCAGGATCACGAACACCGCCGGCCCGTCGCCGGAGTCGGCCTTGGTGAGATCGAAGCCGCAGGCCTCGCAACGGGGCGAGACGGTCAGGAAGCCCTCGAACAGAGCCCCTTCTCCGCAGTTGGGACAGCGACCGGCGAGGCCCGCGAGGAACGGGTTCGCGCCGGGGCGCTGCTGGGTCAATGCCAGCCCGCGCCGAAGGTCACATAGAGGAAGGTGAACAGGAACAGCCAGACCACGTCCACGAAGTGCCAGTACCAGGCGGCCGCCTCGAAGCCGAAGTGCTTCTGTGGCGTGAACCCGCCGCCGATCAGCCGGCCGAGGCAGACGGTGAGGAAGATGGTGCCGACCACCACGTGGAAGCCGTGGAAGCCGGTGGCCATGAAGAAGGCCGAGCCATAGAGGCCCGAGTTCGGCGAATCCGGCCCGTAGAACAGGTGGTCGGTGAGGATGTGGCGGTACTCGAACGCCTGGATCGAGGTGAACAGCATGCCGAGCAGGATGGTCAGCACCAGGCCGATCTTGGCGCTGCGCCGATCGCCGACCTGCAGGGCGTGGTGGGCCCAGGTGACGGTGGTGCCGGAGAGCAGCAGGGTGAGGGTGTTGACCAGCGGCAGCTCGAACGGCGGCACCAGTTCGACGCCCTTCGGCGGCCACGTGGCCCAGGCGGTGCGCACGTCGTCGATCGGCGAGGCGGTGCGCACGTGGTGGAACAGCGCCATCTCGAAGAAGATCCAGAACCAGCCGACGAAGAACATCACCTCGGAGGCGATGAACAGGATCATGCCGTAGCGCAGGCCGATGGAGACCACTGGGGTGTGGTCGCCCTCGTTGGCTTCCTTCACCACGTCGGACCACCAGCAGATCATGGTGATGATCACCATCAGCGCGCCCAGGGCCACCATCCACCAGGTGTGCTTGGGGAAGCCGAACAGGCCCTTCATCCACATGACCCCGCCCATGGTCAGAACCAGGGCGGCTACCGAGCCGAACAGCGGCCAGGGGCTGGGGTTGACCAGGTGGTAGTCGTGCTTGACGCCTTCGTGGGCCATGTCGCTCCGATATCCCGAACTTGGCCGCGCGCCGGCGGCCGCCCCTCAACTCGTTAGTGGTGCTATAGCCCTACGCCGCCCGATCCGCCAAGGGCCGAGGGACATCGGATGCGCCCTACAGACCGTCCGCTCCGCTCATGGGCAATTTTCCCATACTTTGGGTCCGCTCATCCCCGCGAAGGCGGGGACCCATGACTCACCTGTCGGGTCTTGGATCTATGGGGACTGGCCGCCCGCAAGGAACGCTGGGTATAGGTCGCTCCACCAAGGATTATCCTGCTCGATCAGGCTGATCTTCCAGGCGCGGTTCCACTTCTTGATCTGCCGTTCGGCGAGAAATGCCTGTTCGCGCGAAGGGTGCTCCTCGTACCAAACGAGCAGGTTCACATCGTACTTGGCCGTGAAGCCGCCGACGCTCTTGTCCCTGTGCTGCTGGACTCGCACTCCGAGATTGTCGGTGTGGCCGCAGTAGAGAGTGCCGTAGCGCTTGCTGGCCAGAAGGTAGGTGTAGAACACCGTGGGAGACCGGCGAGGTCAGAGTGATGGGTCCCCGCCTTCGCGGGGATGAGCGGGATCCGGGGGTGCGGCCGGGTAGAAGGTGTAAGACAGCGTGATCTGACTGATTCCCTTGGTGTCGTCGTCGGTGCCGAAGCGGGAGTCGACGAAATAGACCACCGGGAATTCCACCGTCTGGCCCGGTTGGACGGTCTCGGCCTTGAAGCAGAAACACTGCAGCTTGGAGAAGTAAGGGCCGACGCTTTCGGGCGTGACGTTGTAGACCGCCCGGCCGGTCAGGGCCGTCGGGCCGGTGTTGGTCACTTTGAAGAAGGCCAGCTTGCTCTCGCCGACTTCGGTGGTCTGGCTCTCGACGTCGGGAGTGAATGTCCAGGGCAGGCCGTGCACATTGGTGTCGAAGTGAACGACGACGGTGCGGCCGGTGGCGACGAAGTTGACCTTCTCGGCCCGGCGGACGGTGCCGTTGAAGCCGGTGGCCTGGCAGAACACCTTGTAGAGCGGCACGGCGGCGAACGCGGCGCCCACCATGCAGCAGAACAGCAGCCCGCAGATCGCCGCCAGGCGGGCGTTGCGAGCCGCCAGGGGGCTGCGACTAGAATCCGTGGGTCGCGACATTGCCGCCGAGGCGCGCGAGGGTGGCGATGAACACCACGATGACGAACGCGACCAGCCCGATGGCCAGCAGGATGTTGCGGCCACGGCGGGCCTTGGCCCAGGCCGGCTGCTCGGACTTGGGGTCGCTCATCGCAGCAGCGCCAACGGAGCGAGGCCGGCCAGGTGCTCGCCGAGCAGGGCGGCGAATAGGCCGAAGAGATAGAGGATCGAGAAGCCGAACAGGCCGCGGGCCTTCTTTTCCATGTCAGCCTTGGCCAGCAGCAGGCGGATCGCCAGGGCGACGAACACCACCCCGCCCAGCGCCGCGATGGCCAGATAGACCGCGCCGCCGAGGCCGGTGAAGGCGGGAACCACCGCCAGCGGGGCCAGCAGCAGGCTGTAGGCGAGGATTTGCCGACGGGTGGAATCCGGGCCGCGCACCACCGGCATCATCGGCACGCCGGCCTTGGCGTAGTCCTCGCCGGTGGAGAGCGACAGGGCCCAGAAGTGCGCCGGAGTCCAGACGAAGATGATCGCCACCAGCAGCCAGGCGTTCCAGGGCGCGGTCCCGCTGGCCGCCGCCCAGCCCACCGCCGGCGGCAGCGCCCCGGCCAGGCCGCCGATGACGATGTTCTGCGGCGTCGAGCGCTTCAGCCACATGGTGTAGACGACGGCGTAGAAGAAGATGGTGAAGGCCAAGAGGCCCGCGGCCAGCAGGTTCACCGCCAGGCCCATCAGGGTCACCGAGAACAGGCTCAGCACCACGCCCATGGTCAGGGCGTCGGTGGCGCGGACCCGGCCGGCCGGCACCGGGCGGCCGCGCGTGCGCTTCATCACCGCGTCGATGTCGGCGTCGTACCACATGTTCAGCGCCCCGGAGGCGCCGGCGCCGACGGCGATGCAGAGGATGGCGATGGCCGCCAGGGCCGGGTTCATCGGCGCGCCGGCGCAGACAAGGCCGGTGAGCGCGGTGAACACCACCAGGCTCATCACCCGCGGCTTCAGCAGCCGCAGATAGTCCCGCCAATCCGCCGGGACCGCGGCCACGGACAGATCGGCCGCGGGCGAGGCGACGGCGGCAAGGTCAGGAATAACTGTCTTCAATCTCAACTCTCGGCCCGCACGCGAGCGGGCGACGTTACGCTCTTAGTGGCTGTCCGCGTGGACCACCGGCAGCTCGTTGAAGGTGTGGAACGGCGGCGGCGAGGAAACAGTCCATTCCAGCGTCGTCGCGCCTTCGCCCCAGGGATTGGCCCGGGCCGGACGGCGGCGGATGGCGGCTTCCAGCAGCATGGCCAGGAACACGATCGTGCCGACGACGGTGATGATGTAGCCGATCGACGAGACGTAGTTCCAGAAGGCGAAGCCCAGCGGATAGTCGGGCTGCCGGCGCGGCATCCCCTGCAGGCCGAGGAAGTGCTGCGGGAAGAAGATCACGTTGACGCCGACGAAGGTGATCCAGAAGTGCAGGCTGCCGAGGAACTCGTTGTAGCGCACGCCCCACATCTTCTCGAACCAGTAGTAGAAGCCGCCGAAGATGGCGAACACGGCGCCCAGGCTCAGCACATAGTGGAAGTGGGCGATCACGTAATAGGTGTCGTGGACATTGTAGTCGAAGGCGGTGTTGGCCAGGGCGACGCCGGTGACGCCGCCGACGGTGAACAGGAAGATGAAACCCAGCGCCCACAGCATCGGCGTCTTGAACTCGATCGAGCCGCCCCACATCGTGGCGATCCAGGAGAAGATCTTCACCCCGGTCGGCACGGCGATGACCATGGTGGCGGCCTCGAAATAGGCCTGCAGGTTCACGTTCATGCCCACGGCGTACATGTGGTGCGCCCAGACCACGAAGCCGATGAAGCCGATGGCGACCATGGCGTAGGCCATCGGCAGGTAGCCGAAAACCGGCTTGCGCGAGAAGGTCGAGACGATGTGGCTGATCATGCCGAAGCCCGGCAGGATCAGGATGTAGACCTCCGGGTGGCCGAAGAACCAGAACAGGTGCTGGAACATCAGCGGATCGCCGCCGTTGGTCGGGTCGAAGAAGTGGGTGCCGAAGTTGCGGTCGGTGAGCAGCATGGTGATCGCACCGGCGAGCACCGGCAGCGACAGCAGCAGCAGGAACGCCGTCACCAGGATCGACCAGACGAACAGCGGCATGCGGTGCAGGGTCATCCCCGGCGCGCGCATGTTGAAGATGGTGGTGATGAAGTTGATCGCGCCCAGGATCGACGAGGCCCCGGCCAGGTGGATGGCGAAGATCACCAGGTCGAAGGCGTGGCCGGTGTGGCCGGTGGTCGATAGCGGCGCATAGATGGTCCAGCCGGTGCCGGCGCCGTAGCCGGGACCGCCGTCGACGAACATCGAGGTGACCAAGAGGGCGAAGGACGCCACCAGCAGCCAGAACGACATGTTGTTCATGCGCGGGAAGGCCATGTCCGGCGCCCCGATCATCAGCGGCACGAACCAGTTGCCGTAGCCGCCGATCATCGCCGGCATGACCATGAAGAAGATCATGATCAGCCCGTGGGCCGTCGCCACGACGTTATAGGCGTGGTGGCCGGTGGAGGCGTTGGTGATGTGCAGGAGGCCCGCGATCGGGCTGCCGGGGGTGAACAGCTGGATCCCCGGGTGCATCAGCTCCCAGCGGATCAGGCCCGAGAAGCCGGCCCCGATCAGCCCGGCCATGATCGCGAACAGGATGTAGAGGGTGCCGATGTCCTTGTGATTGGTCGACAGGAACCAGCGGGTGAAGAACCCCGGCGCATGGGCGTGGTCTTCATGACCACCGTAGGCGGCGTCCGAGTGGGCCATTCGTTCGTGGGCGTCAGCGGCGTGGGCCATGGATCTGGAACTCTTCTCGACCAATCAGCTCTTGGGCGCCGCGGCGTTGGCCGCGGGGGCGCCCGCGGCCGGGGCGGTGACGGTGTTGGCGGCGGCGGTGTTGGTGTCGGCCGCGTTGCTGGCGGGCGGCGGGGCCTTGGAGGCGACCCAGGCGTCGAAGTCCGCCTGGCTGACAACCTTCACCTCGATCGGCATGAAGCCGTGGTCGATGCCGCACAGCTGCGAGCACTGGCCATAGAAGGTGCCGGTGCGGTTGGCGTTGAACCAGGTTTCGTTGACCCGGCCCGGCACGGCGTCGATCTTGATCCCGAAGGCCGGCACCGAGAACGAATGGATCACGTCCTCGCCGGTGACCAGCACCCGGACCACCTTGTTCACCGGCACGATCATCGGCTGGGTGGTGGCCAGCAGATAGGGCACGCCAGCGGCGTCGGCCTTGTCCTTGGGCAGCAGGTTGGAGGTTTCTTCGGCGATCTTCTGGTCGGGGTACTCATAGCCCCAGTACCACTGATACCCGTTGGCCTTCACGGTCATGTAGGGCGGCGGCATGTCGTGGTAGTCGAACAGCAGCCGGAACGAGAAGATGGCGATGACCAGCAGGATCAGCACGGGACCGGCGGTCCAGATCACCTCGACCAGGGTGTTGTGGGTGGTCCGCGACGGCACCGGATTGGCGCGGCGGTTGTAGCGGATGACGCACCAGAGCAGCAGACCCAGCACGAACACGGTGATCACCGTCAGGATCGGCAGCAGCAGGTAATCGTGGAAGTCCATCGCCCGCTGGCGCAGCACGGTGGCCGCCGGCTGGAAGCCGATGGCCTTGTCCGTGGGCTGACCCATCTTGTCCTGCGCCCAGGCCTGGGCGCCGAAGCCGGCCGTCATCGCGGCCGTCGTGGCGGCGGCGGAAAGCTGTTTGATGCTCAAGAACCCCGCCTTCATGTCCCTCACGGCCTTCACCGCCGACGCGCGGCGCCGGGTCCCCAGACTCGCCCCGCCCATCGACACTCCTTAAACCATAGGCCGGGTCGGATGGCGCGCCTTCGCGAGCCTTTTTGTCGCACCCTGCCCCGGTCGTTCCGCGGGCGTGCATACGCGGATCGCCGCGGCTTGCCAAGGCGCTTGGCCGATGCGCGGGCCCCGGAGGGTTTAGAGGTTTCGCGTGGGTGCGCGAGCGCCTATCTCTTGCAACTCGGCGCCACACAAACGAGCCATTGTCAGCATGTCCGCTCCCTTCAACGCCCCTTCCATTCTGCAATCGGCCGGAGTCGAGCCCGAACGGGCCGGCGCTCTGCTCGGCGAGGCGCTGATGGGCGCCGACGACGGCGAGCTGTTCGTCGAACGCTCGGAGTCGGAGGCCTTCGTGTTCGATGACGGACGGCTGAAGTCGGCCAGCTATGACGCCACCGAAGGCTTCGGCCTGCGGGTGGTCGCCGGCGAGCGGGCCGGCTACGCCCATTCCAGCGAGATTTCCGAGGCGGCGATCGGCCGGGCGGCCAAGTCGGCGGCGCTGTCCAAGCGCGGCTACTCCGGCGTCGAGGCCGAGGCGCCGCGGTCGACCAACACCCGGCTCTACGGCGAGGAAAATCCGCTGGAGCAGCCGAGCTTCTCCGACAAGGTCGCCCTGCTGCAGGAGATCGACAGCTTCGCCCGCAGCCGCGACCCCAGGGTGGCGCAGGTGGCCGCCTCGATCTTCGGCGAGCGGCGGATCATCGAGATCGTCCGCGCCGACGGGCGGCTGATCAGAGACGTGCGGCCGCTGGTGCGGGTGAACGTACAGCTGACCGTCGAGAAGGATGGCCGGCGCGAGAACGGCATGTCCGGCGCCGGCGGGCGGGCCAGTTTCGAGGCCTGGATATCCCCCGACAAATGGCAGGACCAGGTGGACGAGGCGCTGCGCCAGGCGCTGGTCAACCTGGAGGCCGTGCCCTGCCCGGCCGGCGAGATGGACGTGGTGCTGGGCCCCGGCTGGAACGGCATCCTGCTGCACGAGGCGGTGGGTCACGGCCTGGAGGGCGACTTCAACCGCAAGGGCACCAGCGCCTTCTCCGGCCGCATCGGCGAGCGGGTGGCCGCGCCCGGGGTGACCGTGTTCGACGACGGCTCCCTGCCCGGCCGGCGCGGCTCGCTGACCGTGGACGACGAAGGCACGCCCACCGAGCGGACCATCCTGATCGAGGACGGCATCCTGGTCGGCTACATGCATGACCGCCAGAGCGCCCGGCTGATGGGGCTGAAGCCCACCGGCAACGGTCGCCGCCAGTCCTATGCGCACATGCCGATGCCCAGGATGACCAACACCGGCATGCTGGGCGGCTCCGACAAGCGCGAGGACATGATCGCCTCGACCAAGCGCGGCCTCTACTGCGCCAATTTCGGCGGCGGCCAGGTGGACATCACCAACGGCAAGTTCGTCTTCCAGTGCACCGAGGCCTATCTGATCGAGGACGGCAAGGTGACCACCCCGGTGAAGGGCGCGACCCTGATCGGCGATGGCCCCTCGGCGCTGACCCGGGTGACCATGATCGGCGACGATTTCGACTTCGATCCCGGCGTCGGCGTCTGCGGCAAGGCCGGCCAGGGCGTGCCGGTGGGCGTCGCCCAGCCCAGCTTGAAGATCACCGGACTGACCGTGGGCGGCACCAAGGTCTGAGGTCTTCGCCCGCCACCGGCGACATGACCCAGAATTAACTAGCGTGGGCTGCCGGAGATTGGCAGTCAGGCGATCTCATTGCGAGGTCGTAACAGTTGACAGTGGTCTTCGTCTTGGCCGCGGCGCTTGCCGCCGCACCGCCGGACGCCGGCGCTGTCCAGCCCCCATCGCAGCCGGCGGCGGCGCCGGTCAGCGCGAGCGCGCCGAACAACGCTTCGACAGGCAACGCCCCGCCGGCGGCGGTGACCAGTTATCCGCCCGACTTCTTCAAGGCCGTCGCGCCGAACACCGCCCTCGACATGATCAACAACCTGCCGGGGTTCACCCTCGACACGGGCGACACCGTGCGCGGCTTCGAAGGCGCGGCCGGCAACGTGCTGATCGACGGCGAGCGGCCGGCCTCGAAGACCGACACCCTCGACCAGGTGCTGCAGCGGATTCCGGCCGGCTCGGTCGCCCGCATCGACGTGATCCGAGGCGGCGCGCCGGGCATCGACATGCACGGCAAGACCATCATCGCCAATGTGATCCGCGCCAACGATGACGGCCTGAAAGTGACCGCCGCGCTGGCCGGCGACTACGACACCAGCGTCGGCAAGACACTGCCGGGGGTGCGGCTGGAGGGCAGCAAGCGCACCGGCGACACCAGCTTCGAGGCGGCGCTGCTCTGGGGCATCGGCGGCGACGACGGCACTGGCAACGGCGCGCGCACGGTGCGCGACGCGACCGGCGCGGTCACCCAGACGGCCTATGAGCGGGTGTTCGGCGAGGGGATGCAGGGCAAGCTGCAGGGCGCGGTGGAGACGCCGGTGGAAGGCGGCAAGCTGCGCATCGAGGCCTCGATCCAGCACAATCCCTACACCTACAAGGACGGCGATACGCTGATCGACCCGCCGGGCAGCGAATACGAGCGCTACACCCAGGGCCAGGACCTGGCCGAAGTCGGCCTGCGCTACGAGCACCCTCTTGGACCCCGGGCCAGCGTCGAGGCCTTCGCCCTGCAACAGGTCGGCAACGCCGACTATGTCGACGACCTGCAGCAGAACGACTTCGGCGAGCCGCCGGCGAACACCTTCTTCAGCCTGGATAAGCGCACCGGCGAAAGCATCCTGCACGGGGTGTGGAAGTTCACCGAAAGCCCGACGCTGTCCCTGGAAGCCGGGGCCGAAGGCGCGTTCAACTGGCTGGACAGCAAGACCCTGGAGACCTTCAACGCCGCGCCGGTGTTCGTGCCGGCGGCCAATGTGCACGTGGAGGAAAAGCGCGGCGAGGCCTTCGCCACCGCCACCTGGCGGCCGCTGACCACCCTGACGGCGGAAGGCGGCATGAAGGTCGAGGCCTCGGCGATCTCGTCCACCGGCGACGTGGTCAGCGCCGACCATTTCCTGTTCCCCAAGCCCAGGGTGCTGCTGACCTGGTCGCCGGAATCGTCGGACCAGTTTCGCCTGCGGGTCGAGCGGGAAGTCAGCCAGCTGGACTTCAACGATTTCGCCGCCTCCGGCTCGCTGGGCACCGGCACGCACGCCGGCAATCCGCAGCTGACCCCCCAGCAGGACTGGGTGATCGAGGGCGCCTATGAGCGCCGGTTCTGGGGCGGCGGCGACGCCAGCGTCACCTTACGCCGCTACTGGCTGACCGACGTGATCGACTGGGCGCCCACCTGCGGCCAGCCCGTGGGCCAGCCGCTGACCTGCGGCCCGGACGCGGAGTACGACGAGCCGGCCAACGTCGGCAACGGCTGGAAGGACGAGCTGGCGGTGGCCGTCAGCCTGCCCACCGACAAACTCTTTCTGCCGTCGGGACTGCTCACGGTGCGTTCGACCTGGCGGCTCTCCGGGGTGATCGATCCCAGCACCCACCTGCAGCGGGAAATCTCCGGCCTGCACCCGGTGGATGCGGAGATCCACTTCACCCAGAACCTGCCGAAGCTGAAGTCGACCTGGGGCTTCGACATCTTCCCGTCCTGGCGGCAGACCTACTACCACTTCAGTGAGGTCGACACGGACCGGCTGGGGACCTGGGTGGGGTTCTTCTTCGAGTACAAACCAAAGCCCGACTTCGCCCTGCGCGCCGAGTTCGACAACGCCTCCGGGCGCGGCTTCGAGCACACCCGGGCGTTCTACGACCCGTTCCGCGACGACGACGGCGGCGTGCTCTCCTCGGTGGACGACCGCCACCCCCGCTTCGGCCCGGTCTTCCACATCCGGGCGCGCAAGACATTCGGGTAGGGCTTGTGGCGCCCCCTCCCCCTCGATGGGGGAGGGCCGGGGTAGAGGTGTGGCAACGGCGTTAGGCGTGGGGCTCGGAGGGCGCCGGCGGCTTCCAGTCTCCGACGTCACCGGCGGCGCTTCCACCTCCATCCCTGCCCTTCCCCCATCGAGGGGGAAGGGTTGTGTGTGTCCTGCCCCCCTAAAGCTCGCCTTCGTACAGCGCCGCGCCCGCTGCCGGGTGGTTGGCCGGGTCGTTGACGCCGTGGGCCCACTGCTTGAGCCATGGGCTGAGTACGAGGAAGACCACGCCGGCGCCGACGCCTATCAGGCCGATGACGCCGAAGGTGTGGGCATAGGTCGCCAGGGCCTTGCCGGGATCGAGTACCTGGCCGCCTGCGGTCTCCGTCGCGGTGGTGCGGGCGATCAGGCCCGCAAGCCACTGGGAGGCCGACGCGCCCAGGAACCAGATCGCCATCATCGTCGAGATCATGCGGGCCGGCGCGAGCTTGGTCATCTCCGACAGGCCGACCGGGCTGAGAAACAGCTCGCCGGTGGTCTGCAGAAGATACGAGAAGCCAAGGAAGAATAGCGGCGTACGGAAGCTGGCGTCGGCGTAGCGCGCACCCCAGACCAGGACAAGGAAGCCCAGGCCGATCTGCACCAGGCCGAGCCCGAACTTGATCATCGGGTTGGGATCGCGCCCGGCCTGGCCGAGCTTCGCCCACAGGAAGGACAGAGCCGGAGCGAAGAGCAGGATGTAGCCGGAATTGAACGCTTGAGTCTGGGCCGCATCGAGGCTCCAGAAGCCGTTGTTGGGCAGGATGGTGTTGCGCTCGGCGAACTGGTTCAGGGACGATCCGGCCTGTTCGGCCAGGGCGAAGAAGATCACCGAGCCGATCACCAGCACCACGGCCAGCATCAACCGCTCACGCACCACCTTGCCGCCCTGGGCCATCTCCCAGGCGAGGTAGCCGAGGGCCACGATCCAGCCGGCGAGCAGCATCCAGCCCATGAGTTCGAATTGGTGAACCAGCACCCAGACGACGGCGACACCGAAGAGACCCGCCAGATAGAGCGTCCACTCGAACCGGATTGGCCCAAACACCGGCCTGGTCAGCCGGACCGGATCGGGCGGTTCGCCGTGGCCTTCGAGGCGCGGCTTGTTGAATACAAACACCAGATATCCGGCCAACATGCCGACGCCGGCCAAACCGAAGCCGGCGCCCCAGCCGACGCTCTCGCCAACCGCGCCACAGAGGATCGAAGCCCAGAAGGCGCCGAGGTTGATGCCGTAGTAGTAAAGCGTGAAGCCCGGGTCGCGGCGCGGGTCACCCTGGGGATAAAGCTGACCGACGATCGAGGAGATGTTGGCCTTCAGGAAGCCGACCCCCATGATGATCAACGACAGGGCGAGATAGAGCACATTGACGAACGGCTGGGAGCGCTGCTGGCTCTCCGTATAGCCGCCCTTCGGCAGGACCGAGGGCAATGGCGATCCTGCCGGCAGCCCCTTGATGGCAAGGCCGCCGCCGGGCGCGGCGCCGAAATCGTAGCAGCCGCCGGCGACCTCGAGGCAGACCTTCCGCTTCTCCATCTGCCCCTGGGCCTCGTAGGCGTAAGCATGGCCCTGGTAGGTCAGCGAGGCCGTCGCCGGCGGGCCTTCGATGGCCATGGTAAAGTGGCCGGCCACCAGCAACAGCGCGCCGAAGGCGATGGCCTTGCGGCTGCCGAGATAGCGGTCGGCGAGATAGCCGCCGACCAGCGGCAGCAAATAGACCAAGGTCGTATAGGCGGCGTACTGGCCCTGGGCGAACTTATCGTCGAACAGGAAGTGCTCGGTGAGGTAGAAAATCAGTAGGCCGCGCATGCCGTAGTAGGAAAAGCGTTCCCACATCTCGGCGAAGAACAGCACCGACAGGCCGCGCGGGTGGCTGCGTAGCTGGAGGAAGACCGGAATCCCCGTGATAACGGTGATCAGCACACCGCCCACGGTGACGATATTGAACATGAACGCTGGGCCCCCGAGGCGACTTCGGCGGCGAGACAATCATGCGTCCCCGGCTTTCACAAGCAGCTCCCTTGCGCGCCGGCGGAGGACCCCCACGTGAGATTCGTGCGTTGAGCGACAAGGAGGAACCGACTCATGCCCGAGATGAAGCTCCCAGGACCGGACCATCCGATCACCCTCTCCGCCAATCCCAAGCGCTTAAGGGTGCGCTACAACGGCCATGTGATCGGCGACAGCGAGCGAGTGCTGACGCTGCAAGAGTCGACCTATCCGCCGGTGCAGTATTTCCCCCGGGACGATCTGGAGATGTCGTTCTTCACCCGCACCGAGAAGACCACCTACTGCCCCTACAAGGGCGAGGCGAACTACTTCACCCTGCTGATGGACGGGGTGTTCGCCGACAACGCCGTGTGGACCTACGAGAACCCCTATCCGGCGATGGACGCGATCCGCGAGCTGGTGGCCTTCTATCCGAACCAGGTGGAGATCTACGAAGCCGGCGAGGCCACCGACGGCGAGGCCGTGCGCCAGGCGGTGGAGCACACCGACGACGGCGCGGGCCGGAGCCAGCTGGCGGAGTGGCCGGCGAACGTGGGGCAGCCGGGCGCCGAGTAGGCGGCCCGACCCCTCACCGTACCTCTCCCCGTTGCCGGGGAGAGGGATACCCAAAGGTATGAGCGGGCTTAGAGGCCCATCCGCAACCGGGTCCCTTCAGTAGCCCTCTCCCGCTTGCGGGAGAGGTGAGGTGAGGGCCTTGGCCTAGTACGCCGCCGCCTCGTAGATCGGGGCCAGTTTGCCCTGCCACTCGCCGTTGTACAGCGCCAGCCAACGGTCGGCGGCGGTGAGTCCGCTGTCGGCGATCTCGTCCAGGGATGAGAGGAAGCCGGTCTCGTCGGTCATGTTGGGGCCGAGGCGGCCGCGGTTCTTCAGTCCCTGGCGGGCGATGGCCAGCACGTCCTTGGCTAGCGACTGCAGCGAGCGGCCGTCGATCACCGCCCTCAGGCCCAGCCGCGCGGCGTCGGCGCGCAGGCGCTCGTGGTCTTCGATCTGCCAGTGCTTGCACAGGTCCCAGGCCGCGGCGGTGGCGGCGTCGTCGTAGAGAATGCCCATCCAGAAAGCGGCCAGGGCGCAGAGCCGCTCCGGAGGGCCGGTGTCGGCGCCGCGCATCTCCAGGTACGACTGCAGCCGCACCTCCGGGAACAGGGTGTTGAGGTGGTCGCGCCAGTCCTTCAGGGTCGGCCGTTCGCCCGGCAGGGCCGGCAGCTCGCCCTTCATGAACGCCCGGAACGACTGGCCGGCGGCGTCGATATAGAGGCCGTCGCGCTTGACGAAATACATCGGGGTGTCGAGGGCGTAGCGGGCGTAATCGGCGAAGCCGTAGCCGGGCTGGAAGACGAAATCGAGCATGCCGGTGCGGGCCGGATCGGTGTCGGTCCAGACGTGGGCGCGGGACGACAGATAGCCGGTGGGCTTGCCGTCGACGAACGGCGAATTGGCGAACAGGGCGGTGGCCAGCGGCTGCAGGGCCAGCGAGGTGCGCATCTTGCCGGCCATGTCGGCCTCGCTGGCGAAGTCGAGGTTGGCCTGCACGGTGCAGGTGCGGAACATCATGTCGAGGCCGAGGCCGCCGACCTTGGGCATGTAGGCGCTCATGATCTTGTAGCGGCCCTTGGGCATCGCCGGGATCTGCTCGCGCCGCCATTCGGGGGCGTGGCCGAGGGCGAGGAAGCCGAGGCCCAGCTCGCCGGCGACCGCCTTGGCCTCGGTGAGGTGCTGGCCGATCTCGACGCAGATGTCGTGGACGCTTTCCAGCGGCGCGCCGGAGAGCTCGAACTGGCCGCCGGGCTCCAGGCTGACGCTGGCGCCGCCGCGCGACAAGCCGATCAGCGTCTCGCCGCCGGACGGGGTCTTTTCCAGGATGTCGGTCCAGCCGTAGCGGCGCAGGCCGGTGAGCAGGGCGTGGATGCCGGCCGGGCCGTCATAGGCGACCGGGTCGTGCGAGGGGATGCGAAAGACGAACTTCTCGTGCTCCGAGCCGACCCGAAAGTCCGATTTGGGCTTACTGCCCCGCTCGAAGTCGGCGACCAGGTCCTCGAACGTGAGGGGGCGGTCGTCACAGAAGGTTTCGGCCATTCACGTCTCCCGCCCGCGAGTTGGCGGAGGAAGGCCGCGCGTCTCGCTTCTTTGCATGACAATTGGGCGCTGGACCCCGGAAGCTCAAGCCCCCCCGAAATCGCCGAGCGCCGCCTGCCATAGGGTCAGCGCGCTGATCGCGGCGGTATCGGCGCGCAGGATGCGGGGGCCGAGCGACACCGGCACAGCGGCGGGAAGCGCGCGGATGGCGGCGCGCTCATCCGGCGAAAACCCGCCCTCGGGACCGATCAGGATCGCCCAGGGACCGCCGGCGGGCGCCGACAAAGCCGCCAGCGCCTGCGGCGCATCGCCGGCTTCGTCGCAGAACATCAGGCGGGTCTCGGCCGGCCAGGCGGCGAGCCGGCGGCTCAGTTTCTCCGGCCCGAGCACGCTCGGCGCGTCCAGCCGGCCGGTCTGTTCGGCGGCCTCGACGGCGATGGCTTGCAGGCGGCCCAAGTTGGTGTGGTCGGCATTGGTGCGCTCGGTGGTCAGCAGTTCAATTTGGCGCACGCCGAGCTCGGTGGCCTTCTCGACGATGGTCTCCAGCCGGGCGCGCTTGACGAGGGCGATCAGCAGGGCGACGTCCGGAACGGCGGTCTGGGGGCGAACCAGGTCCTCGACATGAAGCGCCGCATCGCGCTTGCCGTCAGCGGTCAACCGCGCGCGCCACTCGCCCTCGCGGCCGTTGAACACCAGCAGCGCTTCGCCCGCCGCCAGGCGCATGACGTTGCGCAGATAGTGGGCCTGGCCCTGCTCCAGGGCGACACGCGCGCCGGCGGCCAGATCGTCCTTCACCCACAAGCGGATCAAAACACTCGTCCTTCCACGGCTACCGACCGGCGTTGGCTGCGTTTATGGTGGCGTCATGAGCAAACACCACGGCTACCAACACGACCTGCGCGAACTCCAGATCGCCCTGGTACGCTACCAGGAATGGGCGATCGAGAAGGGCGCCAAGGCGCTGGTGATCTTCGAAGGCCGCGACGGCGCCGGCAAGGACGGGACCATCGCCCGGATCGTCGAGCACCTGCCGCCCCGGCACACCCGGGTGATCGCCCTGCCCAAGCCCTCCGACCGCGATCGCAGCGAGTGGTATTTCCAGCGTTACGTCCACTACCTGCCGGCGGCCACCGAACTCGTGCTGTTCAATCGCTCCTGGTACAACCGCGCCGGCGTCGAGCCGGTGATGGGCTATTGCACGCCGAAGGAACACGCCGACTTCCTGCGCGACGTGCCGGCCTTCGAGCGGATGCTCGAGGAGGCCGGCATCCGGGTGGTGAAGATCTGGCTGGACATCTCCAAGGAGGAGCAGGCCAAGCGCCTGGACGCCCGGCGGGACGATCCGCTGAAGGCGCTGAAGGTCAGCGACCTGGACGGCGTCGCCCAGGAGAAGTGGAAGGACTACTCCAAGGCCCGCAACGAGATGCTCACCGCCACCTGCACCGCCGTCGCACCCTGGGTGTGTGTGCGGGCGGACGCCAAGAAGCCGGCCCGGCTCAATATCATCCGCCACCTGTTGCACACTCTGGCCCCCGGCCACGTGACCGCCAAGGTCGAGCCCGCCGACCCGACGGTGTTGTTCCCGTTCGAGGAAGCCGCGCTGAACGACGGACGACTGGCCAAGTAGCCGATGGACCTGGTGGTGCTGCACGGGCCGCCGGCGGTGGGCAAGCTGACCGTCGCCCGCGCGCTGGCCGCCCGCACCGGGTTGAAGCTGTTCCACAACCACCTGACCCTCGACGCGATCACCGCCGTGTTCGACTTCCGCTCGCCCGGCTACCTGAAGCTGCGCGAGCTCTACTGGCTGGAGATGTTCGCGGCGGCCGCCCAGGAAGACGTGTCGCTGATCTTCACCTTCATGCCGGAGACCAGCCTCGCGCCAGGCTTCGCCGATCGGGCGCGGGCGGCGGTGGAAGGCCACGGCGGGCGGCTGCGGCTCATCGAACTGACCGCGCCGACGGCGACGGTGGAGGCGCGGCTGAACGCGCCTTCCCGGGCCGAGTTCGCCAAGCTGAGGTCGGTGAAGGATCTGCGCGAGCTGACGGCGCTGGGCTGGCTCGACTACGCCATGCCGCCGTCGGAGCTGACCCTCGACACCAGCCGGATGAGCCCGGAGGACGCCGCCGAGGCCATCGCGTCAGCCCTCGCCCTGCCGCGCGCCACCGCCTAGGATCGGACTTGGGTGATGCTGGGAGACACAACCATGGACTATGTGCGCCTCGGAAACACCGGCCTGAAGGTCTCGCGCCTCTGTTTGGGCTGCATGACCTACGGCTCGTCCAAGTGGCGCTCCTGGGTTCTCGACGAGGCGGAGGCGTTGCCGTTCTTCAAGCAGGCGCTGGAGGCGGGGATCAATTTCTTCGACACCGCCGACGTCTATTCTCAAGGTGAGAGCGAGCGGGTCACCGGCAAGGCGCTGAAGGAATTCGCCAAGCGGCACGAGGTGGTGCTGGCCACCAAGGTCAACGGCCAGATGGGCGGCGATCCCAACAACAAGGGGCTGTCGCGCAAACACATCCTCGACGGCATCGACCAAAGCCTGAAACGGCTGGGGGTCGACTATGTCGACCTCTACCAGATCCACCGGTTCGACTATGAGACGCCGATCGAAGAGACGCTGGAGGCGCTGAACGACGTCGTGCGCGCCGGCAAAGCCCGCTACATCGGCGCCAGCTCCATGTACGCCTGGCAGTTCCAGAAGATGCTGGCGACCTCGCGTGCCAACGGCTGGACGCCCTTCGTGTCGATGCAGCCGCAGTACAATCTGGTCTATCGCGAGGAGGAGCGGGAGATGCTGCCGCTGTGCAAGGACCAGGGGATCGGGGTGATTCCGTGGTCGCCGCTGGCCCGGGGGTTCCTGGCCGGCGGCCGGGCCAATCCCGGCGAGGGCAACACCGAGCGAGCCCGCACCGACGAATTCTCCCAGCGGCTCTACTACCGCGAGCCCGACCATGCGGTGGTGGATGCGCTGACGGCGGCGGCCAAGGCGCGCGGCGTCTCAAACATGCAGCTGGCGCTGGCCTGGGTGCTGAAGAACGCCACCATCACCGCCCCGATCATCGGCACGTCCAAGGCCCACCACCTGGACGACGCCATCGGGGCGCTGAAGATCAGGCTCACCGACGAGGAGGCGAAGGCGATTGAAAGTCCCTACCAACCCAAGCCGGTGCTCGACCATGCGTGATCCGCGCCTTTCCCTGAGCATTGCGCTCGCCGTACTGGCGCTGAGCGCGGCGCCAGTTCGCGCCCAGCCCGCCTCGCCGCCCGCCGCACCCGCCGCCGCGACCGACGCCTTCGCCCTGTTTCCGCTGAAGCCCGGGCCCGGCGACCGTCATCCCGCGCCGGGCGTCGATGTTCAGGACGTCAGCTTCGGCGCGGAACCGGCCGGCGCCTTCACCGGCGAGGTGGTGTTCGGCGCTGGCGCCGGACCCCATCCGGGCATCCTGTTCGTCCACTGGCTGGGCGATGCGAAGACCACCAACCACACCGAATTCGAGGCCGAGGCGGTGGAGCTGGCCAAGCGCGGGGTCACCTCGCTGCTGGTGGACGCCATGTGGGCCAAGCCCGGCTGGTTCGACAGCCTCGGCAAGTCGGAGGACGCCGACCAACGGGTCACCAAACAGCAACTGCGGCAGCTGGACCTGGCGCTGGTGGCGCTGCAGACCGTGCCGAACCTCGACCCCAAGCGGATCGCCTATGTCGGCCACGACTTCGGCTCGATGATGGGGGCGCTGATCGCCGGCACCGACCGGCGGCCGAGCTGGTACGTGCTGATGGCCGGCGTGCCGACGCTGAGCCAGTGGTACCTGCTGACCAAGCCCGCGCCGCCGACGGGCTACGCCGCCGCCCTGGACCAGGCCTTCGACCTGCCGGGTTCGCTCGCCCAATCGAAGGCCAAGGGCTTTCTGTTCCAGTTCGCCAGTCACGACGAATTCGTCTCCGCCAAGGACGCCGCCGCGTTCTCCGGCGCCGCGCACGGGGCGACGGTGATTTTCTACGACACCGACCATGCCCTGGCGGTCCCGAAGGCGCAGGCCGACCGGGACGCCTGGCTGGAGGCGAAGCTGGCGCCGTGACGCGGCTGATTCCGCTAGGCGTCGCGATCGTGATGGCGATCGTGATAGCGCTCAATCTGACCGGCGGCCGCATCGTTGGCTCGCAAATGGAGATCGATCGTCAGACGCGGCCGCGCTTCTACTGGGCGATGATCGGCCTGCAGGCCGCGGTCTTTTCAGTATGCCTCTGGTGGGCGGTCTTCGGCCTACCGCATTCTCCGTTGAGCGAACTGGAACAATCCGGGAACGGCAGCTAGCCTCAGCCCATGATTCGCACTCTCTCTGCCCGCCAGGCCCGGCGGATCGCGCTGGCGGCGCAGGGGATGGCCGGGCCCAGGCCGGCGGGACCGGTGACGGGCCGGTCGTTTCGCCGGCTGGTGGACCACCTGGGGCTGCTGCAGCTGGACAGCGTCAATGTGTTCGCCCGCGCCCACTACATGCCGGTGTTCGCGCGACTGGGCGCCTACGACACCGCCATCCTCGACAAGGAGGCCTGGGCGGCCAAGCCCAGCCTGTTCGAGTACTGGGGGCGCGAAGCCTCGCTGCTGCCGCTGTCGACCCATCCGCTCTGGCGCTGGCGGATGCAGGAGGGCACGGACCCGCACCGGCGGCGCAAGAGCGGGCTCTCCGAGTTCTACAAGACCCACAAACCTTACGTGGACGGCGTGCTGGCCGAGATCGGCCGGCGCGGTCCCGTCACCGGCGGCGACTTCGCCGCGGAAACGCCGCGCAAGTCGGGCTGGTGGGAGTGGTCGGAAGGCAAGCTGGCGCTGGAATGGCTGTTCCGCGCCGGCCTGGTGTCGGTGAAGACTCGCCGCGGCTTCGAGCGCGTCTACGACCTCACCGAGCGGGTGATTCCGGCCCGGGTCCTGAACCTGCCGACGCCATCCCGAGACGACGCCCAGCGCGAGCTGGTCCGCATCGCCGCGCGCAGCCTGGGCGTCTTCGACGCCGGGGATCTGGCCGACTGCTTCAAGCTGTACATCGCCGATGTTACTGCCCGCGCCGCCGAGCTGGTCGAGGCGGGCGAACTGGAGCCGGTGGCGGTGGAGGGCTGGCGCGGCAGGGCCTGGATGGTCGCCGGCGCCAAGTCGCCGCGCCGGCTCGAGGCCGCCACGCTCCTCTCGCCGTTCGATCCGCTGCTGCGCCGCCGCGAGCGGACCCTGCGGATGTTCGGGGTGCATTACCGGATCGGCCTCTATACTCCGGCCGACCAGCGCACCCACGGCTACTACGTCTATCCGTTCCTGCTGGGCGAAAAGATCGCCGCGCGGGTGGACCTGAAGTCCGACCGCAAGACCGGGCGCCTCTTGGTGCAGGAGGCGCATCTGGAGCCGGGGGCGGATGAGGCCGAGACCGCAACGGCCCTGGCCGCGGAGCTGAGGATCGCCGCCGCCTGGCAGGGGCTAGCTGAGGTGGTCCATACGAAAAAGGGCGACCTTTCGGCCGCCCTTTCGCGTCAGATGGATTGAACGTCGCCCGCTTAGAAGGGCGTGAACAGGCGGTTCAGGGTGCTGGGCGGCAGGTCGCCCAGGAGCGCGAACACCGGCGCGAAAAACGCTTCGACGGAACGGACCAATGACTTGATCATGACGGACACCTTTGTGCAGTGCAATATGTTGCAGCGCAAATAGGAATTGGCCGCTGATTTGTCAAGGTAATAGGCCCGCTTGCGGCGATTTGGCCATCTAAGAGATCATTGATCACTGTGCGACGCAGCGGAAGCTTGGCCAGGGGTGTGGTTCGAGACGCGCCCGGTGGGCGCTCCTCACCATGACGAATATGGAGGGACGCCCACTCATTTCGTCATCCTGAGGAGCCCGCGACAGCGGGCGTCTCGAAGGACGCGGAGCTAAACCCCCTGCGTCACCGCATGCAGCCGCGCATAGGTTCCGCCCTTGGCGACCAGGTCGCCGTGGCGGCCCTCCTCGACGATCTCGCCGCCGTCGAACACCAGGATTCGGTCGGCGCCGCGGATGGTCGACAGCCGGTGGGCGATGACGATGGTGGTGCGGCCGGCCATCAGTTCCTCGGTGGCCGCCTGCACCTGCACTTCGGTCTCGACGTCGAGGGACGAAGTGGCCTCGTCCAGCACCAGGATCGGCGCGTCGGCCAGGAACGCGCGGGCGATGGCCACCCGCTGGCGCTCGCCGCCGGAGAGCTTCACCCCGCGCTCGCCGACCAGGGTGTCGTAACCCTTGGGCAGCACGGCGATGAAGTCGTGGGCGCGGGCGCGTTTGGCGGCAAGCATGATCTCGTCGAGGGTCGCGTCGGGGCGCGCATAGCCGATGTTCTCGGCGATGGTGCGGTGGAACAGCGCCGGGTCCTGCGGCACCACCGCGATCGAGCGGCGCAGCGAGCCCTGGCCGACGGCGGCGATGTCCTGGCCGTCGATGACGATCTTGCCCGCGTGAACGTCGTAGAGCCGCTGCAGCAGCTTGACGAAGGTCGACTTGCCCGAACCCGTCGGCCCGACCAGCGCCACCCGCTCGCCCGGCGCGATGCGAAGGGAAAAGTCGTGGTAGATCGGCCGGTCGGCCGACTTGTAGCGGAAGGTGACGCCCTCGAAGCGGATCTCGCCGACATTGCCGAGGAACGCGCCGGCGTCCGGGGCGTCGACCACGTCCGGGGCCATCCGGGCGAAGCGGGCGACGTCCTCGACGTCGGCCAGGCCCCGCTGCAGCATGCGGATGTTGTCGCCCATGTTCCTGAGGTAGCCGCTCATCAGCATGAAGGTGGTGATCACGTTGACGAACACGCCGACCTTGGCGTGGCCGTTCAGCCATTCGACCACCGCCAGGCCGGTCAGGCCGCCCTGCAGCACCACCAGCAGCAGGTTCTGCGCCATCCAGACGGTCATGTAGCGGTTCCAGGTGATCAGCGTGGCCTTGCGCCAGTCGCGGGTCACCGTGCCGATGCGGGCCTCCTCGCGCGCCTCGGCGCCGAAGCTTTTCACCGTCGGATTGGACGAGATCGAGTCGGAGAGCGCCCCGCCGATGCGCGAATCCAGCGCCACCGAGCGGCGGTTCGCCGTCTGCACGTAGAAGGTCGAGAAGGCGATGGTGACGGCGATGTAGATCGCCACCATGGCCAGCGAGAAGAGGCCGATGATTGGCCAGCTGATCATCAGCTGGACCGACAGGGCCAGCAGCACCACCAGGGCCGGGCCGATCCACATGATCACTGAATCGGAGACCACGTCGTAGCCCCACATCGCCCGGGAAATCCGTCGCACCGTGGCCCCGGCGAAGGTGTTGCCGTGCCAGTCGGACGAGAAGCTCTGCACCCGGCGGAAGCCCTCGTTGGTCATCTCCTCCATGTTGTGCGCGGCCAGCGGGTTCCAGAAGAAGCGGAAGCCAAGGTTGCGGATCATCATCGAGGCGAACAGCACGGCGACCAGCGTCGCCCAGGCCTGCCAGACGCCGTGATCGTGGGTCACGCCCCTGGCGGTGATGTCGACCAGCGCTTGGGCCGCCCGGGGCGACCAGGTCTCGAACACGATCGCCAGCAGCACGCAGCCGACCGTGAGGCCCACGCGCCAGGGTCGCCGCGCCCAGTAGCCGGCGATGAAGCCCAGCACCTGGCCGTTGCCGAGCACCCGCTCCCGGTTCGCCTCGTCGTCGTCGTACTGGTCCATGACCGCCTCGAAGGAGG
>Ga0302283_1000417_pt1 | contig 34287 bp, 27 predicted proteins | sample III_Fen_E1_4_FD_198770 | JGI IMG/M metagenome (GOLD analysis project Ga0302283, IMG submission 198770) | Peat permafrost microbial communities from Stordalen Mire near Abisko, Sweden - III_Fen_E1_4 | ecosystem: Environmental > Terrestrial > Soil > Wetlands > Permafrost | place: Sweden: Abisko... | reverse complement strand
TGAGGGAAGCCCTTCGCTCGACGTACGGAGGCGTTCGTTCGATGAGGGAAGCCCTTCGTTCGACGTACGGAGGCGTTCGCTCGACGAGGGAAGCCCTTCGTTCGACGTACGGAGGCGTTCGCTCGATGAGGGAAGGCATCCACTCGAGGGGGGGACCCGTTCGCTCGATGGGGGAAGGCACCCACTCGATGCGGGGACGCGTTCGCTCGAGGGGGGAAGGCGTCCCGGGCGAGGGCGAGGAGGGCGAAGGAATGCCCGAGCCCGTCCTCGCTCCTAGCGGTACATCCGCTGGAGCGATTGCAGCGCGGCATCCCCCGGGCACAGCTGCTCGAACGGGAGCTTCGAGAGCGGCGTGGTCACCGTCTTCGCCATCGCGTGCATGTCGCTGCCGGTCTCGTCGAGGAAGAGCAGGCCCGTCGGCACCTCGCCCGTGCTCTGGTGCGCGTTCAGGTACGCCATGACGTTCGCGCGGCTCTTCGGATCGTAGTCGAGGGCGAGCTTCTTCAGGACGACCGTGCTCCCGTCGTGGAGCGTCACCCGCGTCGTCGACCCCGGGGGGTAGTCGACGGAGATCTCGTCGGCGGGCGGCACGAAGTCCGCCTGGATGATGGGGAGCTGGTGCTTGCGCGTGTACATGTAGCTCTTGGTCGACCCCTCGTGATCGTTGAACGTCACGCACGGGGAGATGACGTCGATGAGCGCGAGGCCGTTGTGGCGCAGCCCGGCCTTGAGGAGCGGGACGAGCTGCTCCTTGTCGCCCGAGAAGCTCCGCGCCACGAAGGTGCAGCCGAGCGTCAGCGCGAGCATGACGGCGTCGATCGGGGCCTGCGCGTTCGCCTCCCCCTTCTTCGATTTGGACCCGATGTCGGCCGAGGCAGAGAACTGGCCCTTCGTCAGGCCGTACACGCCGTTGTTCTCGATCACGTACAGCATCTTCACGTTGCGGCGGATGGCGTGGGCGAGCTGCCCCATGCCGATCGAGAGCGAGTCCCCGTCGCCGCTGATGCCGATGTACGTGAGCTCCTTGTTCGCTGCTGCGGCGCCCGTCGCGATGGCGGGCATGCGGCCGTGCGCGGAGTTGAAGCCGTGGGCGCCCGAGAGGAAGTAGGTGGGCGTCTTGGAAGAGCAGCCGATGCCCGACAGCTTCGCCACCATGTGCGGCGGCGTGTCGAGCTCGTAGAACGAGCGGACGATCGCGGCGGTGATGGAGTCGTGCCCGCAGCCGGCGCAGAGGGTCGACATCGAGCCCTCGTAATCGCGGATGGTCAGCCCGAGCTTGTTCGGCTGGAGCGACGGGTGCTTGGCCGAGGGCTTCTTGATGTAGCTCATGACTCTGCCTCGCTTCCACGGAGCTGGCTCGTGACGCCAAGGATGACCTGGCTCGCCTGGAGCGGGAAGCCGCCCCACGCGAGGACGGAGGAGAGCTTGTCCTTGGGAACCGTCGTCTCCAGCGTGAGGAGCGTCTTCAGCTGCGCGTCGCGGTTCTGCTCGACGACGAACACGTGATCGTGCGCGTCGAGGAAGTCCGTCACCTCGTCCCCGAAGGGGAACGCGCGGATGCGCATGTAGTCGCCCACGATGCCCTGCGCACCCAGCTTGTCGAGCGCCTCGCGCACCGCGAGGTCGCAGCCGCCCACGGTGACGACGCCGAAGGTCGCCTTCTTGCCGCCGGGACCCGTGCGAAGATCGACGATCGCCTCGGGGACCTCGTGGCGCGCGCGCGTGTGCTTGCGCAAGAGCCGCTCCATGACGTCCTGGTACTCCGCCGGGATCTCGGTGTAGCCGCCGAGCTTGTTGTGCCCCGACCCGCGGGTGAAAAACGAACCCTTCGGGTGGATGCCCGGCAGCGAGCGCGCCGCGACCTCGAGCTCGTCGGCCGGGGAGTAGCGGTAAAACTTCGGCAGCACCTCGAGCTCCTCCTTCGTGAGCACGCGGCCGCGGTCGGGCTTGTAGCCGTCGTCCCACTCGAGGCGGGGCACGACCCAGTCGTTCATCCCGATGTCGAGGTCCGAGAGCAGGAAGACCGGCGTCTGGAAGCGCTCGGCCAGGTCGAAGGCCTCGACCGCGAGCGTGAAGCACTCGCGCGGGTTCGAGGGGAAGAGCAGGATGTGCTTGGTGTCCCCGTGCGACGCGTACGCGCAGAGCAGGATGTCGCCCTGCTGCGTGCGCGTCGGCATCCCGGTCGAGGGGCCCACGCGCTGCACGTCGACGATGACCGTCGGGATCTCGGCGTAGTACGCGAGGCCGATGAGCTCGTTCATGAGCGAGATGCCGGGGCCCGACGTCGACGTGAAGGCGCGCGCGCCGTTCCACGAGGCGCCGATCACCATGCCGACGGCGGCGAGCTCGTCCTCCGCCTGGAGGATGCAGTAGCGGCGCTCGCCCGTCGCCTTGTCGGTGCGAAACTTCTCGCAGAAGGTCTTGAAGGCGTCGAGCACGCTGGTCGACGGCGTGATGGGGTACCACGCGGCCACGGTGGCGCCCGCGTACACGCACCCGAGGGCCGTCGCAGTGTTGCCGTCGATGAGGATGGCGTCCTTCGGGCCGTTCATCTTCTCGAGCTGGATGGGCAGCGGGCAGGGCAGGTGGTCCACGGCGTACTTGTGCCCGAGCTCGATCGCCTTCCGGTTCGACTCCATGAGCGCCGGCTTCTTGCCGAACTTCTCGCTCAGCATCTCGCTGATGACGCCCATGTCGATCCCGAGGAGAGCCGCGAGCGTCCCCACGTACGTGATGTTCTTCATCAGCGTCCGCTCGCGCGCCTGGGCGAAGGCGTCGTTGCAGAGCTCTGCGTACGGCACGCCCAGGAACGTCACGTCCTCGCGCAGCATCGCCTGCGCCATGGGCCAGCTCGAGTCGTAGAGCACGTAGCCGCCGGACTGGACCTCCTTGATGTCGCGCGCGTACGTCTCCGCGTTCATCGCGACCATGACGTCGTACTCGCTGGTGCGCGCCGTGTGGCCGTCCTTGTTGACGCGGATCTCGTACCAGGTCGGCAGGCCCTGGATGTTCGAGGGAAAGAGGTTCTTCCCCGACACAGGGATGCCCATCCGGAAGATGGCCTGCATGAGCAGGCTGTTGGCGCTGGCCGAGCCCGTGCCGTTGACGTTGGCGAGCTTGATGGCGAAATCGTTGACGCGCTTCACTTCAGCGTACTCCCCGGGCGGCTCTGGTTGTCCCCTGCGGGGCTCTGGGCGGCTGCCCCGAGCTTGTGCGCGTGGGCGGCGGGCTTGCCGGCGTAGGGCTGGTAGAGGACGTACTTCTGCATGTCCCACGCGGCGGTGGGGCAGCGCTCGGCGCACAGGCCGCAGTGGACGCACACGTCCTCGTCCTTGACCATGAGGCGCGCGGTCTGTGGCAAGGGGCCGGAGGCGAAGATGTCCTGCGTGAGGTTCTTCGCCGGGGCGGAGAGGCGCGTGCGAAGCTCGGGCTCCGCGCCGTCCTTCGTGATCGTGAGGCAGGCCACCGGGCAGACGTCGATGCAGGCGTCGCATTCGATGCAGAGCCTGTCGGTGAACACCGTCTCCACGTCGCAGTTGAGGCAGCGCTCGACCTCGCGCGCCGTCTGCTCGGCGGAGAAGCCCATCTCGACCTCGATGCCGAGCTTCTCGAACCGCCGCGTCAGCTCGACGTGGCTCATCTTCTGGCGGCCGACGGCGTTGTAGTCGTTCTTGTAGGCCCACTCGTGGAGGCCCATCTTCGTGCTGGAGAGGTTCATCCCGACGGGCGGCCGGTCGGTCAGCGGCTCGCCGCTGCAGTGCTTGTGGATCGAGATCGCCGCCTGGTGCGCGTGCTCGACGGCCCAGATGATGTTGAGCGGCCCCCACGCGGCGTCGCCCCCGAAGAAGACGCCGGGACGGGTGGACTGGAAGGTCTGCTTGTCGACCGTGGGGTTACCCCACTTGTCCATCTCGATGCCGATGTCCTTCTCGATCCAGGGGAAGGCGCCCTCCTGGCCGATGGCGAGGATGACGGCGTCCGCGGGGATGAAGACGGTCTCGAGGTTCTTCTGCTTGTTGGGCTGGCCCTTGTCGTCGTTCACCCACTCGACCTTGTCGAACATCATCCCCTTGAGCTTGCCGTCCTCGATGACGAACGACTTGGGGGCGTGGTTGATGACGATCTCGACCTGCTCTTCCTCGGCGTCCTCGAGCTCCCATGGGGAGGCCTTGAAGAAGCCGCGCGAGCGCCGGGCCATGACCTTGACGTCCTTGCCGCCGAGGCGGCGCGAGGTGCGGCAGCAGTCCATGGCCGTGTTGCCGACGCCGATGATGAGCACGCGCTCCTCGATCGCCGTGACGTGACCGAACGCGACGGCGGAGAGCCAGTCGATCCCGATGTAGATCTTGTCCGAGTCGTAGCGGCCGGGGATCTCGAGGTTCTTGCCCTTGGGCGCGCCGCTGCCGACGAAGATGGCGTCGAACCCTTCGTCGAGGAGGGCCTTCATGCTGCTCACGTTGGCGTTGCAGCGAACGTCGACCCCCATCTTGACGATCATGTCGATCTCTTCGTCGAGCACCTTCGGCGGAAGGCGGAACGAGGGGATGTTCGATCGCATCAGCCCGCCGAGGACGGGGAGCTTCTCGAAGATCGTGACCTCGTAGCCGAGGGGCAACAGATCGTTGGCCACCGCGAGCGAGGCGGGACCGCCGCCGATGCAGGCGATCCTCTTGCCGTTCTTCTTCGTGGGGATGATGGGGAGCCGCGCCGTCACGTCGTCCCGCAGGTCGGACGCGACGCGCTTCAGGCGGCAGATCGCCACCGGCTGCCCGTCGACGCGCGTGCGACGGCATGCCGGCTCGCACGGGCGATCGCACGTGCGGCCGAGCACGCCCGGGAAGACGTTGGACTCCCGGTTCAGCATGTACGCGTCGGTGTACTCGCCCTGCGCGATGAGGCGGATGTACTCCGGCACGTTCGTGTGCGCGGGACACGCCCACTGGCAGTCGACGACCTTGTGGAAGTAGTCCGGATTCTTCGTATCGGTAGGCTTCACGCGTGTACTCGCCTGGGGTCGCCTGGGTTGAGGGGCTTGCGCGGGGAAGGGCGTTCGACTGTAGCGCAGCTATCCGGAAGAGTCTTGCGCCCTTGTCCAATGACCCCGCGCGCGCACCACGGTTCAGCCGGCCGTTTCAGTCGCGGATCGGCAGCTGTCCCACGAAGTCCATCTTGCCCAGGTTGACCCCGTTGTGGCGGAGGATCGAGTACGCGGTCGTCACGTGGAAGTAGAAGTTGGGGATCGACAGCTGAGCCACGTACTGGTCGCCCCGGAGCCACTTGCCCTGCATCCAGGCGGGCGCGACCCGGCGCTCGTCACACCCGGCGAAGTCCGACTCCTTGATCGTCTCGAGGTACGAGATGCACGTCTGGATGCGCTGGCGGAGCTCGGGGATCGTCTTCTCCGTGTCGGGGTGCTTCGGCGCTTCCTTGTTCGAGAGGTACGCCGCCGCGTACTTCGCGTTGTCACACGCGGCCTGGACCTGGCGCGTGAGGCTGTACTGATCGGGCGCCAGGCGCGCCTGGGCGAAGACGTCGGCGTCGAAGGACTTGGTCTTCGCGTAGGCGGTCGCCTTCTCGAGCCACGTGTCGAGGTTGCGGAGCATCTTGGCGTACTGGGGAATGATCTCGAAGGTATTCATGGTGGGCCTCGCCTGGTTGAGGGGAAGGACCATAGGCACCGATGCGGGCTCTGCTCAAGAGCTAGCGGACAGCCTCGTTCGCCAGCCGCGTGAAGTGATGCGCGACGGCGGAGACCTGGCCGAGCCGGGCCACGGCCCGTCCGGGCCCGAGGTCCGCGGTCCTGGCCGGAGCCGTCGCCGCGTCCGCCGGCAGGGTGCCGAGAAAGTCGTCCAGCGTGCCGACCTTGCCCTTGGCGAACACGCGGGCGACCTGCCGTAGATCGATGCGCGCCGGCGGCAGGTAGGCGCCCTTCGAGGCGAAGAGCGCCGTCGCGTAGCGCCCCCAGGAGCAGACCACGTCCGTCTCCCTGGCGAACGCCCGCCAGCGGGCGTGAAGCTCGGCCAGCGTCGTCCCGCCGCGGATCGCCTCCTCGGGCAACCGCACGTACGCGGGGGCGTGCGGCGCGAGCGGCCCCTCGGGCGCCACGATGCAGCTGAACGTCTCGCCCGTCGCCACCCGGTGCGCGACCCAGTGCACGAGCTCGTCCTCGTGGGGGGCGTGCGGCGGCGCCCCCTGGTCACCTTCGTCCGGCACGCGCGAACGGTACGGCCACGCGTTCGCCTCGCCGACCACGACCACGAGATCGCGCGCGCGCTCGCGAAGGACGGCGGGCAGCCGCGCCCCGATCGGCCGCGGTACCTTCTTGGCGTGCCGGACGCGCGCGGCGCTGTAGCGCCTCTCGCACGCGACCTGCGCGTCGATCATCGCGCGGAAGGGCACGAGCAGGGCGCGGAAACGATCCGGGTCCCCCTCGAGCACGCCGAGCACGTGCACGAGCGCCTCGATCGTCGACACGTAAGCCGCGTCGGGCTCCTTCCGGATGCGGTACTCGCTCGGGTTCGGAGGCGTGAACGCGTACCGCGGGAGGGCGGCGAGCTCCGGGTTCGAGCGCACGAGCTTCCTCGCCTGCCACCAGGTGCCGTCGACCACGATGAGCGTGACGGGTCCCTTGGGAGGGCTCGTCGCCACGTCGATGGCGCCCTCGCCAGGGTAGAGGAGGACGGCCGGCCGCAGCGGGTCCGACAGGGCGGCCGCGAGCGCCGCCGATCCCTGCCACCGGACGCCGATGTGGAGCTCCGCGTTGGGCAAGCAGAGGCTCGCCATGCGCGCCGTGCCGATGGCCATGTCGCGCTCGCGCGGGTGCTGGAAGAGGACCACGCGCGTCCGGGTCTCCACCGGCGTGACGTGGCGGCAGTAGCAGACGCTCTCGGGCCGTCGGCACGTCTGGCAGACGCTCCGGTGCGAGGGCAGGGGCTGGCGGGCGAGCGTCATCGAGACGGAGCTCGGCGGACGGAGGCGAATGGCGAGAGCACGGCAGAGTCCCTAGGTCCCGATGCGGGTGAGCTGGAGGACGGGGCGCCCCTCCGCACGCGACCGCCCGATGTCGACGAAGCCCGCGAGGGCCCAGTCGTTCGCGTCCGCCGCGTCGCAGAGCACCTGCACGACCTCCCAGCGCTCCCCGTTCGTCTTCGTGATCCGCGTGTTGGCGGGCGCGCGGGCGGCGGGGTCCGTCCGGATGGCGAGGTGCTCCGTGAAGAAGGGCTCGAGCGACGTCTGGAGCACGCCCGGCGGCCACTCGGAGGCCGGCTTGACCGTGGCGTCGCCCACGGCGGGCGGGCCGTCGATGAGCTCGGCGGCCGCGCCCCAGTCCTTCCGCGAGAGCGCTCGCACGAGCTGGAACAGGGCGTTTCGCACGAGCACCGTGAACGCGCGCTCGTCCCTCGTGACGTCGGGCTGCGCGCTCGCGGCGTCGTCCACGGGTACGGGCACGGGGAGCGCCTCGGGGGCGCGCATCCGCTCCCACTCCTCGAGCAAGCTCGCGTCCACCGCGCGCACCATCGCGCCCAGGAACACCTCGATCTCCTCGGTCTCCGGCGTCTTCGCGGGCGCGGGCACCGACTGCACGAAGGCCTTGTAGGTCTCCGACAGGTACCGGAGCAGCACCCCCTCGGCGCGCGCGAGCTCGTACTCGCGCACGTACTCGTTGAACGAGAAGAAGCGCTCGACCATCTCGCGCGCGATGGACTTCGGGCGGATGTTGTCGCCCGCCACCCACGGGTGCTTGAGCGCGAACGCGTTGAACGTACCGTAGATGAACTCCTTCTCGGGCTTCGGGTACTCGACCTTCTCGAGCTCCTCCACGCGCTGCTCGTACTCCACGCCCGCCGCCTTGAGCTCCGCGAGCTTCTCCTTCTTCAGTAACTCGACCTGCTGGCGCAGGATGAAGTCCGGGTCCTCCAGGATGGACTCGACGAGCGTGAGCGCGTCGAGCGCGTAGTTCTCGCTCCCGCTCTGGAGGAGCGGAAGCGTGTCGACGAGCCAGAGGGACAAGGCGTGGTGGAGCGAGAAGTCCTCCTGCAGATCGACCTGCACGAGGACCCCTTCGCCCGGGTTCTTGGTCACGATCCCGGCGTCCCGGAGCGACTTGAACATCGACATCGCCGTCCGCCCGTCGATCCGCTGCTGCGCGGGCCGCTCGTGCGAGCGCTTGATGAGCCGGGCCACCGGCATGCAGCCGCCCCTGTCGCGCTGGAACAGGTTGAGCAGCATGCCGTGCGAGGGCGCGAAGCGGGAGACGAGCGGCTCGGGCATCGCCACGACGAGCTTCTCGAACGTCGACTTGTCCCAGTGAACGTAGCCGCGGTCCGGCGGCTTTCGCCGCACGATGCGCCGCCGCTTCACAGGGTCCGTCCCGGCCTTCGCCTCGAGACGCAGGTTCTCGATGACGTGCTCGGGGGCCTGCGCCATCACGCTGCCGTGGTCGTCGAACCCCTTGCGGCCGGCGCGCCCGCTGATCTGGTGAAAGTCGCGCGCGCTGACGATCGAGGTCTTCTCGCCGTCGAACTTGCAGAGCTTCGTGAAGAGGACGGTGCGGATGGGGATGTTCACGCCCACGCCGAGCGTGTCGGTCCCGCTGATGATGGCGAGGAGGCCCTTCTGCGCGAGCTTCTCCACGAGGAGGCGGTACTTCGGGAGGAGGCCCGCGTGATGGACGCCGACGCCGTGCCGGACGAACCGGTTGATCTCCTTGCCGTACGGCGTGTCGAAGCGGAACCCCGCGAGCTCGGTGATGATGGCGCGCTTCTTCTCCTTGGGGATGAAGTCGATGCTCATCAGGTCCTGCGCGGTCTCGGCGGCGCCGCGCTGGGTGAAGTTCACGACGTAGACGGGTGCACGGCCCTCCTTCACGAGGTCCAGGATCGTCTCGTGGAGCGGCGTCTCGCGGTACTGGAAGTCGAGCGGGACGGGGCGGTGGGAGGAGCGGACTGTGACGGTCTTCTTGCCCGTGAGCTTCGACAGCTCGCCCTCGAAGAACTCCGTCGGCCCGAGGGTCGCGCTCATGAGGAGGAACGTCGCGTTCGCGAGTACGAGCAGCGGGATCTGCCACGCAACGCCGCGGTCCTTGTCGGCGTAGTAGTGAAACTCGTCCATGATGACGTAGCCGACGGGGGCGTGCGTGCCCTCGCGCAGGGCCATGTTCGACAGCACCTCCGCCGTGCAGCACACGATGGGGGCGTCGCGGTTCACGGCCGCGTCTCCCGTGAGCATGCCGACGTTGTCGGCGCCGAAGGCCTCGCACAGCGCGAAGAACTTCTCGCTCACGAGCGCCTTGATGGGCGCCGTGTAGAAGGAGCGCTTTCCCTCGGCCATGGCGAGGAAGTGCATCGCCGTCGCCACGAGCGATTTGCCCGAGCCGGTCGGCGTCGACAGGATGACGTTGTTGCCCGCGAAGATCTCGAGGAGCGCCTCCTCCTGGGCCGGATAGAGCGTCAGCCCCGTGCCGCGCACGTAGGCGAGGAAGAGATCGAGCAGCTCGTCGCGCGTGGCAGCGCGTGGCGGGAGGCGGTCGGCGAGCGTGAATTCAGGGCGCATTACGTCTCTGGAGCTCGACGCGGCCGGCCAGCATCGCACTCTCTCTTCCGAAATCAAAGGCCAGCCCGAGCGCAGGCCCCAAGAATGGTTCTGCCACCCGCGACGCGATTTTGAGGCGTTTTCCATTGCCCTGACGGCCGAGACCGCCGTAAGTCTCCCGGTGAAACTGGAGGTTTCCACATGGCGAAAGCAACGAAGAAGGCGAGCAACAAACCGCTCTCGAAGAGCGCGATCCTGCAGGCAGTGACCGACGCGGTCGGCGAGGAGATCTCCCGCAAGCACGTCAAGCTGGTGGTCGAGACGCTGGTTGAGGTGGGTCACCGTGAGCTCAAGAAGAGCGGGATCTTCGTTCTTCCCGGCTTCGCGAAGTTCGTGGTCGTGAAGAAGCCGGCCCGTCCGGCGCGCGAGGGGATCAACCCCTTCACCAAGGAGAAGCAGAAGTTCGCGGCGAAGCCGGCGAGCAAGGGCGTGCGCGCCCGCCCCGTCAAGGCCGTCAAGGACGCGGTCATCTGAGGACGTCACGTCCGCGGCCCAGCCGCGGCGTGGTCGTTAGAAGGTGCAGGCAACCGGTCGAGGCCCCTCTCCGTAGAGAGGAGCTTCGACCCGGCCTTCTCTTCGAGCTTCAGTACCGGGAGCGTTAGCGACCGGTGGCACGGCCTACCAGGGCATGCCGCCAGCTTTGTGTCACCGGACGCTGACGCTCCCGGTACTGTGCTCAAGTGATGATTGACGTGTCGCTCCGTCGCTACCTCACGCTGGCCGTCTTGTCGTGCGCGTGTCGTCACGAGGCTCTGCCCGACGCCGCCGCCCAGGACGCCGCGCTTCGCGACACGGTTTCGGCCGTCGTGGTGGAGTCATCGAGAGGCGTGGCGAGCGTTGCCAAGGCGCCGTCGGCGGACGCGCCCAAGTCGCCCGACGTCATGGCGCACGCCTCTGGTCAGTCCGAGGGCGGGGCTTACACGCAGGTGACCGACAGCGTCGACGGTAACGCGCTACGCGCGAAGAACCGGGCGCGCCTCGCGGGTGACCGCTCGCCCGTGACCTTGCTGCGCGCCGAGCCAGGCCCACACGCTGCGCTCGATCTTGGGCGACGGCTCTGCGAGGCCGTGGTCCCGGTCCGCCCTCCCGAGACGCCGGTGCTCCTCAAGCCGAACATCGGAGGCTTCGACTGGTTCAAGGACCCCGCGAAGAACGGCGGCGACAATGGCATCAAGGGGCGAACCACCGATCCGGAGTTCGTCCGCGGCGTGGTCCACTGCCTGCGCGCGCGTGGCCACCAGCACATCACGATCGCGGAGGGGTGGGGGGCGACGCACAAGGACTGGGAGCGTCTCGTGCGCACGTCCGGTTACCAGGCGATGGCGGACGAGGAGAAGGTCCCGCTGGTCGCCATGGACGACGACGGCGTGTTCGACGTGCAGGGGGAAGAGCCGGGCAAGCCCGTAGGGCTCCGGGGCATGGAAGGGACGCACGTTCCGACCCTGCTCATTCCGAAGATCCTGGCCGACCACCTCGCCCACGGCCTCTTCCTTTCCCTGCCCAAGATCAAGGCGCACCGCTTCGGCGTCTTCTCGATGTCCGTGAAGGGGATGCAAGGCACGGTGATGCTGTCCGATGCGGTGCCCGTCTTCCGGCAGAAGTGGCGGATGCACCGGGAGCTCAATCCGTACCTGGACGGGCGCGCCCACGCGCATGCGGACGGCGGTTCGACGACGGACGACCGCGCAGCCTACGTCGCCGCGCTCGAGACGTTCGCCGAGCGCATCGCCGACGTGCTCGAGATCGAGGCTCCGGACGCCGTGCTCGCCGAGGGTGCTCCGGCGATGGGCGGGGACGGCTTCCAGAAGCTCTGGGCGAGCAAGGAGAGCGTCGCGATCGGCGGCACCAACCCTGTCCTCGTCGATCGCGTGGGCGCTGCATTTCTGGGGCTGTGGAACAACGCAGAGCTAGGGCGGTCACTTGGTGGTCACACGACGTCACCGCTCCTCGAGGTCGCAGCCAAGCGCTTCGGGATCGACCTGGCGTCGCCCGCCGTGACGGGGGACGGCGCCTCGCTGCTCGATCTGCCGCGCCCCGTGCACTTCGTCGGGATGGCGCCCTTCTCGATTCACTCGGACGACGCACCACCGACGAAGCCGGGCTCGCTCGATGCCTGGGACGCCACGGGCGACGTCCCGGGGACCGGCGGCGCGGACGGCGGGGAGGGGAGCTCGCGCCCGAGCGCGACCGCGGCTCCGCTCGGAACGAGGACGATCGCGCTCGACGGCCGCGGTGACGACGAGGCATGGAAGAGCGCACCCGTGGCAGAGTGGGACACCGACTACGCGGGCACCCACACCGGAATCGTGACGCGAGCGCGCTTCCTCCACGCGGCGGACGCGCTCTATGCGCTCTTCGAGCTCGAGCGAACGGGGCTGCACGTGGACCGCACGCGCCCGACGGACGCGCCCCGACCGAAGCTCTACGAGGAGGACTGCGTCGAGCTGTTCCTCACGCCCGATGCCGGCAAGCCGCACCAGTACTACGAGATGGAGCTCGGCCCGTTCGGTCACTACCTCGACATCGACGTCGACCTGGACACCAAGAAGTCGAACACCGCGTGGTCGAGCAAGGCCCGCATCGCGACGACCCAGGATCCTGCATCGGGGCGGGCCACGATCGAGGCCAAGCTCGAGGCGCCCGAGATCGTCCGCGCGCTCGCCGCAGCAAGAGCCTCGGGCACGGCGTTGCCCATCGGGCTGTTCCGGATGGAGGGAGGCGCCTCCACCGGCGCCCAGGGCGAGCCACCGCGGACGAGCCCGCGCAGGTACCTTGCCTGGAGCCCCCCGCGAACGACGCGGCCGAACTTCCACGTGCCTCAGGCGTTCGGCACGCTCGTGCAAGTGCCCTGACATGCGGCGAAGCGGCCGCGGCCGCCAGAGCCGGCCCGTCAGTGGCAAGCGGGTTGCTGAGTCCCGGCCGGGATGTGGCATGTCCGGTCGGTCTCTGGCGCGCTCTTGGCGCTCGGCCTCGTCGGCCTCGTCGGCCTCGCGGCCGCCGATGAGCCCGCCGCCGCGTCCGCGCCGCACCTCGCCGCCCCTCCGGCTGGACCCAAGGAGCCGGCGACCGAGATCGACGGCGTGCCCGTCGTCGGGGGGGACACGGACATAGGGTTCGGGATCGGGGAGCTCTCCGGCGTCGCCCGGCTCGAAGACGGCTTCACTCCGTACCGCTGGCGCGTCGAGACCGGCGCGTTCATCAGCTTCAAGCTCAAAGATTCGCGCCTCGACGTCCCTTACCAGGACTACTACGCGCTGTTCGATGCCCCGCTGCCTGGGCTTCGCCTCATGGTGCGTCCCTCCTTCACGGACGAAGGAACGCAGGGCTACTACGGGCTCGGCGACGCGTCCGCCCTGCCCGCGAGCGGCGGCCTGGCGTCGCAGACCGCTCCTTTCTACCAGTACAGCCGCATTCACACGCAGATCCTCGGACGCGTGCGCTTCCCGCTGACGCGGAGCGTCCCCGCGCTGTCTGGAATCGTCGGCGCTGCGTACACGCAGAACTGGGTCGGAGTCCCGGCAGGGACGAAGCTCGCCGAGGACCGGGTGAGCCCCGACCCGATCGTCCGCTCGATCCTGGCGGGGCCCGACCACCATGGGGTTGCCTTCTTCGAGTATGGGCTGGTCTACGACGACCGCGACAACGAGCTGTCGACGAAGAACGGGCAGTACCACCAGCTGAAGCTCCGGCTGAGCCCGGGGGGCACCGATGGCTTCTTGCCGTACGGGTACGGGCAGGCAGACCTCATCCTCCGCGGGTACAAGACGATCGTTCCTCGCTACCTCACCCTGGCCGCGCGTCTCGTGACGGACCTTCTGTTCGGCGACCCGCCCTTCTACGAGCTCGCTCGGTATGCGGAGGATACGTACGCCATCGGTGGCTCCCTTGGCGTGCGCGGCGTGCCCGCGCCCCGCTACTACGGGAAGATCAAGGTGTTCGGCAACCTCGAGGCACGAAGCGAGCTCTGGTCGTTCACCGTGCTGAACAAGCCCTTCATCGTGGGGACGGCGCTCTTCCTCGATGGCGGTAGGGTCTGGGCCGACTACCACAGGGACGCTGCACTCGACGGCACAGGCCTCGGCCTGAAGTATGGGCTCGGCGGAGGGCTACGCGTCCAGGAGGGCCAGACGTTCGTCGTTCGAGCCGACATCGCGTGGTCTCCCGATGCGCAGCCCATCGGGGCATACTTTCTCGCCGGGCAGATGTTCTGAAGCCTCACGCCCTCCGCGGCTCGTGCCTCATGGCGCCGAGCGGTACGCCTCCCGTGACCGCGTCAGTGTCGAATTCCCCTCGGGACCAGAGCGTCCGCTCGACCATCGCGCGAAAGACCATCTCGAGCGCGACCCGCACTTGCGGCCCCTCGAGCACGCCCATCGCCCTCGCGATCGCCTCGATCGTCGCGAGCCCCGTCTCGTGGGCCTCGGCGCGCAGCCGGTAGACGGACGGCTCCTCGAGCGGCAACGACACGCACGGCAGGTCACGTAGGCCGGCGACGCGGTTGCGCACCTTCGACGCCTGCCGCCACGTCCCGTCCGGGACGATAAGTGTGACGGGACGCTCGCCGCAACGTCGTGCAAACTCCGCGACGGGCTCGGCGCCCTCGTGGGGGAACAAGAGCACCGACTGCGACCCGGGGTCGGGAACGAACGGGGCGGTAGGCAGGGACTCGTGTCCGCGGACGCAGACCTCGCTGTTCGGGAGGCAGAGCACGGCGAGCCGGCCGGTATTGGTGGGCTTTCGATGCTCGTAGCGATGAATGACGAGGACGAGACGGGTCCGCGTCTCGATGCGAGGGATGAGATCGCACACGCACAGGCTGCCATGCATCCGGCAGCGGTCGCAGCGCAGGTGCGAGTTGTGTCTGCGGGTCACGAGGGCGGCTACTCCACGAAGAGCTGCACGGTCCAGCGTAGACGCGACAGACCGCAGCCCGGCGTGCCCGCGCCGCAGCGTGGCTCGCCCGAGACGAGGAGCTGAGACGCTCCGGACTTCACGGCGGTGAAGTGGGAGGGGCTGTCGGCGCGAAAGATGGAAGGGTCCTTCAGGTCCGCCGAATAGCTGTAGTCCGAGCCATCGGGTAGCTCGAAGGTATCGCCCACCTCGAGGTGGAGGACGCCGCGATGGTTCTTCGCGGTGATCTGGTAGTGCTGCGGGACCCGTGGGGCGGCGGACGGGGTCGGCTTCGGCTGCGCGGACTCCCCCGCGTCGCAGGCGGAGCCAGCGAGCGCGACGAGGAGGAGGACGGTGCGACGAGGGAGGATCATGCTTCCGGGATCACGGCGGCAACGTCGGCGTGATGGTCACAGGCGTCCCCCGAAGCGCGGTCAGGAACGCGACGAGGTTCGTCTCGTCGTCCGTGGTGAGCCCGAGAGGCGTCTTGAACTCGATGTCGTAGTTGGGATCGGCCGTGACGTCGGGCCCGTTCAGGTGATCGATGACACCGAAGAACCCTGGCTGGCTCCCGTCGTGGAAGTACGGCGCCGTGTCGTAAGCTCCACGGAGGGTGGGGGTGAGAAACTTGCCGCGATCGGCTTGTACGCCCGTGACGTCGAAGCGTCCTTCGTCGGGGCGCATCCCGCTCGGGCCCGGCGGCGACGTCGACAGGTTGTGGAACGAGAAGTCCGTGAACAAGGGTCCGCTGTGGCAGAGGACGCAGCGGCCCTTGCCTTGGAAGACCGCGAGGCCGGCGACCGCGGCCGCGGGCATCGCCGTGTCGTCGCCCGCGTTCCACCGATCGAACGCCGAATCCCGCGAGATGGCCTGGCGCACGAAGGTCCCGAGCGCCCGTCCCGCGAGCGTCCACACCGCGGCGGGCGTGAGCGTACGAATGTCCTGCCCGTACGCTTGCTGGAAGAGCGCAACGTAACCAGGAGCGGTGACCGTCAGCCGCTGCTTGAGGACGGGCTGCGCCGACGGGACGTCCATCCCGAGGTTCATGTTCGCCTCGCTCCACGGGAACGCCATCGCCGAGGCGAGATCGGTCTGCGAGCCGTCCCAGCGCATCACGGGCGCGTAGACGATGTTGAAGAACGAGAGCGTGTTTCGGGTGAGAGCCGGCCGATCGTTCGGATAGGAGCGATCCGGGATGGGGGTGATGAGGTTGTCCTGGAATGCCGTCTGGTAGCCGTGGCAGCTCGTGCACGCCGTGTGGCCACTGCCGGAGAGGCGGGCGTCGAAATAGAGGTCGCTGCCGAGCAAGGTCTTTGCGTCCGTCGGCGGATCGTCGGCCGAAGCCGGAAGGGCAGGGACGGGGCCGAGGTCCGGTACGCGCAGCACGACCGCGGCGTCGGCCGAGGCATCTCCTCCGCTCGCTCCCGCCGAGGACGTGGAACAGGCGGCGAGCGCACCGGTGCCGGCCACGGCCGCGACGAGCAGGGTGACGTGAAGGCCGCGCATGTCAGAAGCGGATGAAGTAGCGGTTCGTGAGGTTCACGGTCGCGTTCGCGTCGTCGATCGTGACGCGCACCGAGGCGCCCGTGACCGGCGGCTCGCACGCAGGCGGGGGCGTGAGATCGAACGCCGCGAGGTCCCCGGACTGCGGACCCTTGGTGATGGGGCCCCCGGTGATGGAGATGTAGAGGGCAAGCTCCCACGGGCCGTTGGTGTATTTTGCCGAGGTCTCGAAATGAGCCGTGAGCTCCGGCGTCATCGTGACCTCGCCGAACTCGGTCGGCGCGGGCAGGTTGCCGAGCTGGTCTCCGCCAGGCGCCGTGGCCCAGATGAGCGTCTTGCCGACGATGCTCGCGCTCGGTACGTACACCATCGACCCGTTCTGCGTAGCCAGTGGAACGCCCATGGCGTCGGCCGTGAGGGTGACGTTGCCGATGATCGAGTGCGGCTGCCCCGGAGGAACGGCAGGGCAAGCGTCCATTGCGGCCTGCGAATCACCCCCGCCTGCGTCGGACGAGGAGCCAGGATTGGAGCTCGAGCCACTGCAAGCGGCTGCAAGGAGTGCGGTCAACAAGACGGTTCGTCGCATCGGACGTGAGCTTACGCAATTGCGACCTCCGCAGTAAGGGGGGCCGCCGCGCACTCGGCGCCGCCGTCGGTCCCTGAGTCCGCCGCATGCCTCCGTCCCCCGTCACCTGTGGCAGAAGCCGGAGCCGCACTCGTACCCGCTCGTCACGCGACGCCGGCGAAGCCCGCCCGTACGCTCGCGGCGTCGTCGGCCGTCAGCGCGGTGCGCCAGGCGCGCCGGAGCCCGACCAGGCCTCCGATGACGATGACGACGGCGCCAAGCCCGGCCAGGAGCGCAAGACCTGGCTCATCGTCGGCGATGAGCGTGGGCAAGGACAGGATGCACGCGTCGAAGCCCCCGTGGATCGCGACCGCGAGCGCGAAGCCCCCGAGCACGCCTGGGCCGCGGCCCTCGAAGCGGCGCCACGCGGCGTAGTGTCCCATCAGCCCCCCGGCGGTCGCGTGCATCGGGACCGTCAGCACGGCGCGCATCAGGAAGATGGCGATGAAGCCGCCGAAGCTCCTGGCGGTGAGCAGGTAGCAGACGTTCTCGAGCAGCGCGAAGCCGAGCCCTGCCCGGGTACCGTAGACGATGCCGTCGGTGCGCTCGTCGAACTCGGGTCTCTTCCAGACGAACCATCGGACGACCAGGCCCTTGCCAGTCTCCTCGACCACCGCGGCCATCAGCGCCATGAAGACGGCCCCGATGAGCGCGTCGGAGCTCGGGCCGAAGTGCATGACGATCAGCTCGACGACGGCGGCCGGAATCGTCGAGAGAGCGCCGAAGAGCGCGATGCGACGCAGGGTCGATCGAGGCTCGGGACGCTTGGCGTCGGCTCGGTCGACGACGAACATGGCGAGGAGCGCCGGGAGTACTCCCAGAATGGCGAGCAGCTGCAGCATCCGTCGACGCTAGCGGAAGAAAGCGGTGAGCGGCGGACGAGATGCAGTGAGCTCGGCGAGTCAGCTCGCGCGGTACTCCATCTCGATCCAGAGGGGGTGAGAGCCGCCCGGCGGCAGCGTCAGGAGCGACTCTCCCGTGTTGAGCGCGTTCCCCGGTGCGGTCCACGGCTCCAGGCAAACGAAGTCCTTGCCCGCGAGCGTCCACACGACCCAGCGGCCGAATTCGGACGATGCGCGGATTGCGAGCGCGCTGCCATCGCCCCAGGTGAGCTCGCTGCTCGAGCTGCCGTGGTCGAGGAGGTGAAGGTCGACCTCGCTCGCAGTGAGGTCGAAGCCGGAGAACGGGCCGACCTTCTTGGTGACGTTGTCGAACGCGCGCGTCGCCCGCGTCGCGATGCGGGCCGCCGCCTTGTCCCTCACGAGGAAGTAGGGATGCGTTCCGAACGCAAAGGGCATCGCCTCCGCTCCGCGGTTCTCGACGACGATGTCCAGGCGCAGGACCGCTGCCCTCAGTGAGAAGGTGATCTGCGCCGCAAACTCCCAGGGGTAAGCGGCCAGCGTGCGCGCGTTTGCGTCGAGCGCCACCGTCGCAAACGCCGCGTCGTTCGTCCCGGTGTCGCGCACCGCCCAGGGCAGCTCGCGCGCAAAGCCGTGCTGCTTCATGGCGCCTCCGGCGGCGCCGCGCGTGAACCGGTCGCCTTCGAGCTTGCCGGGAGAGGGAAACAGCAGCGGAATCCCTCCACGAACGTTCTTCGTGGAGTCGGCGAGCGTTGCCTCGTCCAGGTACAAGAGCTCGCGCCCTGCCACCCGAAAGTGGGTCACGATCGCCCCTCGGGCGGGGACGATGACCACCTCGCTGCGCGCAACGTCGTCCTGAAGTCGAACCTCATCGCCTCGTGTGACGTGGAGCATGGCTCGAAGGATAGCCTGTGGTCGCGGCGCGTCGGGTATCGAATGGGTTCAGCGCAACGCCAAGCGGCTGGCCCGGTGCCTGGCCGACCTCGAACGACAGCTCCAGCGGTCGCGAGAGGCTGGTGTTCATGGGCCCGGATGTTGCTCGCCTGGAGCCGTGCTGTTCTCCTCGGTGAAGCTCGCCGAACGAGGTGGAGCCTCGCTCGTGGTGGAGCTCCGCGGTCGGCTCGTCCTCCCCGAAGCGGAAGCGCTCTGGCAGGAGCTCTCGGGCGCGACGGACGGCCTCGCGCGCGGCAGCAGCGCGCGCTTCGACCTCTCGCACCTCGAGCACGCGGACGGCGCAGGGATCGCGGTGCTCCTGCACGTGCAAGGGCGCCTCACGGAGCGCGGCGTGGACGTCGTCGTCAGCGGCGCCAGCCCCAACCTCACGCGGCTCATGGCCGTCTACGCAAGCGCCCCGTCGCGTCCCGTCGCAGGGCGCGTCCGCGCGACGGGGGCTCTTGCGCGCGCCGGCCGGTCGACCGTCGAGCTCCTCGACGAGGTGCGGCAGTGGCTCGGGTTCGTCGTTCTCGTCACCATCGAGGCAGTCGGGAGGCGGCGTGGCCCCTCGAACTGGAAGGACCTCCCCCCGCTCATGGAGCGCGCCGGCGCGGACGCGGTGCCCATCATCATCGTCCTCAACTTCCTCGTGGGCCTGGTCATGGCGTACGAGTCGGCCATCCAGCTGAAGCGCTTCGGCGCCACGATCTATGTCGCCGACCTGGTCGGGCTCTCGATCGCCCGGGAGTTCGGGCCTCTCATGACGTCGATCATCGTGGCGGGACGTTCGGGTGCAGCCATTGCCGCCGAGCTCGGGACGATGAACGTCTCGGAGGAGATCGATGCGCTACGCGCGATGAACCTCGAGCCCGTTCGCTTTCTGGTGTTTCCGCGCGTGGTCGCCCTGCTGCTCATGGTTCCGCTGCTCACGCTCGTGGGCGACGCCATGGGCATGGTCGGCGGCCTGACGGTCGCGACGCTCGCGCTGGACATCACGCGCGCCGAGTACTTCTCCGAGATGAAGACAATCGTCTTCGCCTCGGACATCTTCCTTGGTGTGCTGAAGAGCGTCGCCTTCGCGCTCGCGATCGGGCTCATCGCATGCCAGCAAGGGCTGCGTGCGACGGCCGGTGCCTCGAGCGTCGGCCGGCGCACGACTTCGGCGGTGGTATCGATCTTGTGTGCGCTCATCCTGATCGATGCCCTCTTCGCGCCCTTCTTCCGCGGCCACCACAACTGAACCTCGCGACGCTCGGCGCCCAGTGGTCGAGGTGCGCGACGTGACTCTCCACAAGGAGGACCTGGTGGTGGTCAAGAACGTCACCTTCGATGTCCGGGCGGGCGAGATCTTCGTCATCCTGGGCCGTAGCGGCGCAGGAAAGACCACCCTCCTGCGCGCCCTCATCGGTCTCGAGGAGCCCTCTGCGGGCGAGATCTCGACGCTGGGGCGGTCGCCTGGTCGCGCGGTGAGCGGCCCTCCCGGCTACGGCGTAGCGTTCCAGTCGGGTGCGCTCTTCGGGTCGCTCACGGTCGGCGAGAACGTCGCGCTGCCGCTCGAGAACTGGACGACGCTTCCGCGTGAGGTCGTTGGGGCGATCGTGTGCGCAAAGCTGCACGTGGTCGGGCTCCACGGGGCGACGGCCCAGCTGCCGTCGGAGCTGTCGGGGGGCATGAAGAACAGGGCGGCCATTGCGCGGGCGATGGCGCTCGAGCCGCCGCTGCTCTTCCTCGACGAGCCGTCCGCCGGCCTCGACCCCGTCAGCTCCACGGCTCTCGACGAGCTGCTCTTGCTGTTGAACCGCGACCTCGGCTTGACGGTCGTGATCGTCAGCCACGAGCTCGCGAGCATCTTCCGGATCGCCACCCGTTGCATCATGCTCGACAAGGCCAGCCAAGGCGTCATCGCCATCGGCGATCCGCGCGAGCTCCGGGACGAGAGCTCCGATCCGCGCGTCCGCGAGTTCTTCAACCCCGTGCGGGAGGCGCGATGAAGCCTGCCAACTACTGGAAGCTCGGTCTATTCGTCCTGGTCGGCCTCGGGTTGGCCGCGGTGGCCGTCTCGTACTTTGGCACCGCCCTCTTCCTCCGCGAGACGGTCGAGTACAAAGTCTACTTCGACGAATCCGTCCAAGGGCTCGCTGTCGGAGGGCTGGTTCGATTTCGTGGGGTCTCTCTCGGGCAGGTGGCGGGCATCCGCGTCGCGCCCGATCGACGCCACATCGAGGTGAGCTGCGCGCTCAGCGTTCGGGACCTCCATCGGCAGGGCCTGACGACCGGGGAGGGGCCGGCTACCCGACTCGTCGAGTCTCCCGGCTTGCGCGCGCAGCTCTCGATCATCGGGCTCACCGGGGAGGAGGTCGTCATGCTCGACTTCTTCGACCCGGAGACCCATCCGGTGGCCCGGCTGACGTTCCCGACACCGGACCGTACCATCCCGGCGACGCAGTCCGAGCTCCGGTCCCTCGAGGACTCCGCCGAGGCCATCGTGGCACGGCTACCGGCGCTCCTCGATGCGATGGCCTCTCTCGTCGGAGAGGGGAATGCGTTGCTCGGTCATCTCGGCGATGCGCACCTTGGCGAGCAGGCGGAGAGCACCCTCCGTCGCGCGGACGAGGTGATGTCCCAGCTTGGTCGCCTGGTGGAGCAGGTCCGCGTTGCGGCCGTCCCGGACCGCGCCGCCGAGGCATTGACGACGCTCGGCGCCGCGCTTGGGACGTTGAACGACCTCCTTCACGACGTGGATGGAGAGCGAGGTCTCGTGACGAGCGCGCGCAGGGCGTCGGACGCGATTGGCGACATCGCGCGCGGGTCGAACGGCGTCGGACGCGACCTCGACGACACCCTGCGAGAGGCGCGCGAGACGCTGGCGGCGATCCGCAGGCTCGCCAACGCACTGGACCGTGATCCCGACATGCTCCTCAAGGGGCGCAAGAAGAGGACCCCGTGAAGCACGTGAAGCAAATGCTCCTTTCCCTCCGGTGGCCCGCAGGGCTCTTCGCCGTCACCCTCGCGACCGGCTGCGCCCTCCTGTCGCGTGGCGAGCCGCTTAAGGTGAACTACTTCGACCCCGAGCCGCCCTTGTCCGGCGGTGGAGCCGCGGACGCGGGTGCCGAGGTCCCGGACTGCGCGCTCGCCCTCGGCCGGATCAGCGCGAGCGAGGACCTGGGGCAGGAGATCGAGTTTCGCAGCTCCACCTACCAGGTTGGCTTCTACGACGCGCGGCGCTGGACGGAAACGCCGGATAGGTACCTCGCGCGTGCACTGCAGCGCGCCCTGTTCGAGGACGGAGCCCTCGTACGGATAACGTCAGGCGTAGCCCCGACCCTCGATGTCGAGCTGGTGGCGTTCGAGGAAAAGCAGGCGCCGGAGATGGCGCACGTGGCCGTGCGCATGTCGCTGCACGACGAGCGCGCGGTGCTCCATGAGGAGACGATTGACGTCACTCGTCCGGTGGGCGCAGGGGGCGGCTTCGACCGGTTCGTCCACGTGATGTCGGACGTCCTCCAGGAGGTCGTTCGCCAGGTCGCCGAGCAAGTACACGCTTCGCTGCCCAGATGCCCCCGCAGGTGAGTGCTCGGGGCTGGCGTCGTCACCCGGCGCCGCCGCCGCACTTGCCGGGCATCCCCCCTCCTCCGCAGGTCGCCGGGGACGCGCACGTCCCGCACATCAAGAGGTTGCCGCAGCCGTCGCCCGCAGGCCCGCAGGAGACTCCGAGGGTCGCGCACGTGCGCGGCGTGCAGCTGCCGCCGTCGACCACCCCGCACAGGCCGGGCGGTCCTCCGCCTCCGCACTGCAGGGGCGGCTGGCAGCTGCCGCACTGGAGCTGGTTCCCACAGCCGTCCCCCGCCGGTCCGCAGTTGAAGTTCTGCTGAGCGCACGTCTGTGGGATGCAGTTGCCGCCGTCGACGTAGCCGCAGACGCCCGACACGCCGCTACCGCCACAGGTCTCCGGCGGCGTGCACGAGCCGCACTGGATCAGGCCGCCGCACCCGTCCCCGGCGGGGCCGCACGCGATGCCCTGCTGCTGGCAGGTGAGGGGCGTGCACACGGGTGCCGCCGGGCCCGGGACGCAGGCCGCGAGATCCCACAGCTGGTACTCGAGCGCCTTCTCCTGCGGCGTCATCGGGCCGGAGGTGCACTCGTTCGGGAACGTCTGGGCGAACGTCGGAGTGCTGCTGGAAACGTGGAAGTCACTGAAGACGACCCGGCCGCACTCGCTGTTGCCGCCCACCGGCGTATCGAAGGTGTACTGGAGCGGGAAGCTCTCCTGATCCATCGTGTAGATCCAGCGCTGGGACGGCGCGGCCACGCTGTCGAAGTCGTGGTACGGCAACGTCACGGTGAACTGGGACGCCGAGCTCGCTGCGTTGATGAGCTGCATCCAGCTGGCGAACGTCGTCGTCTCGGGCGTCGACATGTCTATGTTTGCCGTCACCGACGCGTAATGGCTCACGTTGATGTCCCACGCCGCCGTGGTCGAGAACGGGGCGACGTCGTAGAGCCAGACGTAGCTGTAGTGAGTCGCGAACATGCGGCCGCCAGCCGTGGTGTAGTCGACCAGATTCTGCTGCTGGCTCGGCGTCTTGATCGCCGGGCTCGACGGGAGCGTCGGGTCGTCTCCCCAGCACGGGAGCAGCACCTCATCGTAGGCGGACAGCGAGGCCACGGTGTTGACGAGCGCTCCTTCGGCCGGATCACCGACTCCTCCGGTGGCGCCGTTGCCCACGAAGAGCTGGATACGACCTGTGCCCCCGTTCGAGGGAGGCTCCGAGAATTCGTTCTGATCGACCCCCATCTTGAGCAGGACGCACTCGATCGCGTCGACGTTGCCGGTCGAGATGGCGGTGAGTGGAATGTCACCCTCCACGTGGTTCGATGGCATCGTGATCGAGCCGACCACCGTGTTGGTGCAGGCCGTGGTCGCGGGAACCGTCAGCTGCTTGCGCCAGCGGCCGAGCTGGATCACGAGCGGCATCGACGTCGTGACGGGAACGTTGTTGAGGGTGAAGGTACCGTCTACGCCGGTCGTCGTCTGCACGAGCGGATCACCGCTCAGATCGGCGTTGCACTGGTTGCACTGGACGCCGGGGGTAAACGGGTTGACCTGCGAATTGGGCACGTACACGACCACGTTCGGGACCGGGTCGGGAGTCCCGTACTGGGGCGGAGTGGCCGCGATCACCTTCCCCGTGATGCTGGTCGTGCCGTTCGCGCACTGCGTCTGCAGCGGACAGAGGTTCGTGCAAGGCGTCGGGACGTGGCCACAGACGCTCGGCATCATGTTGCCGCCGCAGGTGTCGGGGGCCGAGCACGTACCGCAGGAGGCGATCGTGTTGCCACAGCCGTCCCCCTGGGGCCCGCAGTTCGCTCCCAGTGACTGGCATGTCTGGGGCAGGCAGGGGCTGCCGCCGTCGAGCACGAGCAGGTCGCCGCCGCACTGGCTGAAGCCTCCACCTCCACAGTACTGCGGCGAGGTACACGTACCGCACTCGAGCATGTTGCCGCAGCCGTCCCCGGTGGGGCCGCAGTTGTAGCCGAGGGCTGCGCACGTCTTGGGCACGCAGACGTCACCGCCGGCCTCGACGACCGAAGAGTCTCCGCCACAGACGCTGAAGCCACCGGCGCCGCAGAATTGCGGCGACGTACAGGTGCCGCAGTCGATGATGTTGCCACAGCCGTCGCCGTTCTTGCCGCACGTGTACTGCAGCTCTGCGCACGTCTTCGGCGTGCACATGTTGCTGCTCCCGTCGCCGAGGGACGTCGCGCTGTCGCCCGTGCCCGCGCCATCGGGGGCGTGGCCATCGTTGGTCAGCGTGCTGTCTCCGCTACCCCCGTCGTTCGCAGGACCGGAGGACGAAGAGCTCGAGTGGCCACCGCAGGCACTGGCAACGACGGCGGTCGCCACGGGGAGAATCAGTACCGGCCAAATACGCATGTAGCGTTCTCTCACCTGAGGATCTGGAAGCGCTCCTAACAGGCTAGCGTGCTTGACTCGTACGGGTCAGCGTTTTCACGCCTTCCGAGCCCTGGCCTCCGCGCGGCATCGCAGGACGGCGGGGCGCGCCTTATCGTGCCCCGCGGCGCCGCCGCTGGCCCGCGGATATCAACCCTTGGCGAGGTCAGTGTTCTTCGACTTCTTCTTTCCCGCTTCCGGCGGGCGGGGTCGAAGTGCAACGGCGCCCAAAAAGCGCTGGCGACCAAGCGTCTCTACGATGCGCTTTGCAGAGGACAGCCTGGACTCGCCGAGCTTCAGGCAAAGGATCGCCGCGTCCGTCGCGTTGGCGAGAGGAACCTCCGCTGGATTTTCGTCGAGCGGGCCCGTGACGACGAGGACACGCTCGCCCCGCGCTACCCGCGATCTCAGCTCGGCGATCCGCGTCTCGGCCATTCCTAGCGATACGCCGCGCACGTCCAGTACGGAGATGGGCCTTCGTAGGTGATCGAGACCCACCGCACCCAGGGCCTGCGCGATGTCCACCGTCGCGTCGCCGAGCTCGTCACCCGTCGGCACGAGGGTCACGGAGGTCCACTCGCGCTGCTGGAGAGCGAGCCAGATCTTCTGCCAGGAGCCCGCCTGCTCGAGGCGGAGCTCGGTCGGCAGGCCCATGGGCCCCGGGCGACTGAGCGCCAGGCCTGTGGATGGTGCGGGGCCCGCGAGCTCCGCCGTCGCGGTGATCACCACCTCCGCCCGCGCCGGTGCGGGCCTGTCGACGGGGTGCTCGGTCGCTGGTGCCTCCTCGTAGACGTGCGCGATCGCGGGCTCCGGGGGCGGCGGCTCGGAGTGATGGGCGCGCTCGGGATCGTGAAACTCGGGGACCTCGATGACCTTGGTGGGCTTGAGGTCTTCCTCGGGCGGCGGAGGCGAATACGACCTTGTCACGATCGGCGGCGGCGGCGGCCCAGGTTGGGCTGCCGCGGGGCGGTTCACCGCGTAGGCAGGAGCGGGGGCCGCGGGGGCGCTCGGAGGCTTCGACGCAGGGCCCCTCCGTTCCGAAGCTGGTTGCCCGAGCATCGGGTTGGGCCGGCCGTAGGGCTGCGCCGACGCGGGAACGGCGATATCGCCGTAAAGCGGCCGCGTGGCAGGTGACTCCTCGTAGAAGGGGTCCTCCCCCGGCGGAAGGCTCGCCTGTACTGCAGGACTCTGCGGCGCGGTGGGGCTCTCCGGCGCCGGAGGACGGATCGAGGCCGGCCGGGGCGCCGCGGCTTCCGCGGGGATCGAGGCGCGAGGGACCCTTCCTTGCGGCACCGTCGCCTCTGCCCGCGGAGGTTGCGCGCGCGCGGGACGCTGCACTTGCGGCGGCGTCGTGTAGGCAGACTTTGCAGGGCCCTCGGCCGCGCGCGGCGGTGCCTGGGACGCGCTTGCGCGGGGCGGCATCTGGGAGGCCCGCGGCGGCACCTGCGACGAGGAGGCGCGGGGCGGCATCTGGGACGGCGACGCCTGGGCCGGCACCTGCGACGCCCGCGGAGGGATCTGCGAGGCGCGGGCCGGCGAGGTCGACGGGGCAGGCCCGGGCTGTGAGCTCGCGCGCGGGGCAGCCGGTGACGCTTCCTTGGCTTGGCGGGAAACGAGGGTCGAGTCGCGCCCCACGTCGCCGGGCATCTGGATCTGCGGAACGCGAGGGCTTGGCGGGAACGCGTCCGTACGAGCTACGGACGCCGCCTGCCCCATGCGGGGCGGGCTCTGCACGTAGGAGGTGCGCGGAGGCATCTGTGACTGCGGGCGGCCCGCCGCCGGCGGCTGGGAAGGCGTGGCCGGGGCAGCGGCTTGCGGGGCGCCGGGCGCAGCTGGGGCGGCCGACCGGCCCCGGACCGGCGTCGACGGGGAGGTCGCCGGTCGCTGCAGTCCCGTCGCGCGCGGTGGGCGGGCCACGAATCCGCCCTCCACGGGATCACGGTCCATCATGATCGTTCGGTCGGAGTCGTCGTCGAAGCTCGATGGTGGCCCCGTTGGGGGTAGCTTTCTTTGCTCTGCCAAAGGTCCTCCGGCCGATTCGTGCGCCGAGCTTACCACGTCCCCCAGCGGTGGCCGAGGGTGGGCCTTCAGTTGAATTGTCGCATGAAGAGGTCGAGCGCCCGCCGCACTCTGGGACGACCGCTGGCAGTGCGAAGGAAGCTGTAGGCGCCGAGCGCTGCTCGCGAGCTGAGCCGCGGGCGAATGCTCTGGGCGTAATGGAAGAGCTGTTGCTCGGGACCCCAGCGCGCCTTCGAGGTGTCCGCCCCCATCGACAGGTGCACCGCCGGCAGCCCGGACTCGATGGCGTACTTGATGATCTCCGCGACGGCGGTGGTCATGACGCTGTACTTACCCCACGCCGGATCGAAGCCAGAATAGTAGAGGTAGAGCGTCTTCGCGACGACGAACGCAATGCGGGCAGCCACCGGCGTGCCGTCGACGTTGAGCGTGAAGACGCGCGCGATTTGGCGCTCCGCCATCCTTCCGCAGGCGATCCGGAGGAAGCGCTTCGACTGCGTCCCTCCGAACCGATCCGGGTGGGGGATGCCGGCCGTGGACGTTGCCCGCATCTCGTGGAGCCGGAAGAAGACGTCGAGGGCGCTGTCGACGTCGCTCGGAGTCTCGGCGACGTTGAGCGTCGCCGTGAGGCCGTCGCGCTTCAACGAATTGTAGCAATGCCGCAGCGACTCCTTGATGTTTCGCTTCAGCGGGCGTCGAAACTCATCCCAGGTCGAAGCCAGGCGCAGCAGGTTGCCGGGTTGCGAGGTTCCCCAGGTCAGGGGCAGCTTCTCTCCCAGAGCGAGCGCGAACGGCGAGTCGCTGCCCAGTCCTTGCCAGTCGATCCAGTCCCACCCCTTCTCCTGGAGCAGATCCTCCGCGAGCGCGTGTCCAACGTCGGCTGCACACGCTGGGTCGACGATGGGACCGCTCTGCTCGGTGATGTAGGGGTCTGCGCCGAGGAACTGGAGCGTCTGTGCCCTTACGGGTCCGATGCTGGGCCGCTTCGTCAGCATCAGCGGCACGACGCCGACCAGAGTCCCGGATGCGTCGCGCGCGACCTTCACGCAGAGCCTGTCGCGTATGAGGAGCGAATCCTTCCGGAAGACCTCCCACCAGGTGATGTTCCACTCGGGCAGGAGGAAGGGGAGGTCGTTCCGCGTCCGGGTCAAGAGCGCGGACCAGTCGTCCCCGATCGATCGGAGCTCCTCGGTCGTCCTGATCGTCGAAACTCGAACGCTCATCGTGCCGATCGCTGCCGAGGGGGATGGTACCCCAATGGCGTCGGGAAGTGCCCTGCGGCGGCAGGGTAGCCTCGACTCAAGCTCGCACCATCGGGATGGCCGGGACAAGAACTCTGATACCCCAATCGCCGGCCGCGCCGGCATCGTGCAGGTGAGCTCGACAAAAAAGCAGCGAATCTCCTGGAGTTCGACCCGCAGCCCGACCCTCGGTCAGCATCCCGGGTCCGTTGGTCCCGGGGTGGCCGACCCGCCGCGCCTGTCCACGTAGTTCGTGTCGATCCACGTGCGGTAATCCCCCGTCCGGACCTGATCTACCCAGGCGCCGTTCGCGAGGTACCAGCGCACCGTCTTGCGCAGACCCGTCTCGAACGTCTCCCGCGGCGCCCAGTTGCACTCCCGCTGGAGCTTCGAAGCGTCGATTGCGTATCTGAGATCGTGGCCAGGCCGATCGGCTACGTAGGTCATCAGGGCTGCGAGCTCGCGCTCCGGTGCGTTCGTCTCCTGGGCGATGACGCTGCAGAGCTGCCTCACGAGGTCGACGTTACGGAGCTCGCTGTTGCCTCCCACGTTGTACGTCTCCCCGACCCGACCCTTCTCGATCACCGCCCAGATCGCCTCGCAATGATCCTCGACGAACAGCCAGTCGCGGACGTTGAGCCCCTCTCCGTAGATCGGGAGGGGCTTGCGATCGAGCGCGTTCAGGATCATGAGCGGGATGAGCTTCTCCGGAAACTGGTAGGGCCCATAGTTGTTGGAGCAGTTGGTGATCTTCACACCGAGCCCGAACGTGCGCGCGTACGATCGAACGAGGTGATCGCTGGCCGCCTTGGACGCCGAATAGGGGCTCGAGGGGTCGTAGCGGCTCTCCTCCGTGAAGCGACCGGCATCCCCGAGGCTGCCGTAGACCTCGTCCGTGCTCACGTGATGAAAGATGCCTTGACCGTTCTTCCAGTATTTGCGGCAGGCCTCGAGGAGGTTGAACGTTCCCTCGATGTTCGTCCGCACGAAGGCCCGTGGGCCGACGATGCTGCGGTCCACGTGGCTCTCGGCTGCGAAGTGGACGACCAGGTCCGGCGTGTGCTGGCGGAACAGAGCGTCGACCGCATCCGCGTCGGTGATGTCGACGCGCTCGAAGGCGTAGTTGGAGAGCTGCGCAGTCTCCGCGACACTGGCCAGGTTGCCGGCGTACCCCAACGAGTCGACGTTCAAGAAGAGGCGATCGGGGTGACGCGGCACCGACAGATTCAGAAAGTTCGAGCCGATGAACCCCGCGCCGCCGGTGACGATGACTCGCATGGTCATCCGGCCGCGAGAGCCTCGCGCCTGGCGAGGGCGATGTCCGCGTCAACCATCATTTCGACGAGCTCCGTGAAGCCAACCTTCGGGGTCCATCCAAAGGTGGCCCTGGCCTTGGCCGCGTCGCCATGGAGAAGATCGACCTCCGCCGGCCGGAGATGGCGCTCGTCGATCTCGACGTAGTTGCTCCACTCGAGCCCGGCGCGCCGGAACGCCAGCTCGAGGAACTCCTTGACGCTGTGCGGATCGCCCGTCGCAAGGACGAAGTCGTCCGGCTTGTCAGCCTGAAGCATGCGCCACATCCCTTCAACATAGTCGCCTGCGAAGCCCCAGTCTCGCTTCGCGTCCATGTTTCCAAGCGCGATCTTCTTCTGCGTGCCCGCCACGATGCGTCCGACCGCGCGGGTGATCTTGCGCGTCACGAAGTTCTCCCCGCGCCGCGGGCTCTCGTGGTTGAACAGGATGCCGTTGCACGCGAAGATTCCGTAGGACTCTCGGTAGTTCTGGGTCAGGTAGTAGCCGTAAGCCTTCGCCGCCGCATACGGAGAGCGCGGGTGGAAGGGCGTCTTCTCGTTCTGCGGTACCTCCACGACCTTCCCGTATAGCTCCGACGTCGACGCCTGGTAGAAGCGGGCATTGACGGCGGAGACGCGGAGCGCCTCGAGCATGCGCCCCACGCCGGCCGCGTTCACGTCGCACGTGTAGTCGGGCATCTCGAAGCTCACCCGCACGTGGCTCTGCGCCGCGAGGTTGTAAATCTCGTGGGGCTGGACCGCGTGAATCACGTTGCGTAGCGACGTCGAGTCGACGAGGTCCCCGTAGTGGAGCTTGATGCGCTCACGGATGTGGTCGATGCGGCCGGTGTTGAACGTGCTCGTCCGCCGCACGAGCCCGTGAACGTCGTAGTCCTTCGTGAGAAGAAGCTCGGCGAGGTAGGAGCCGTCTTGCCCGGTGATTCCGGTGATGAGCGCGCGCTTCTTCATGAGCCGATGACGCCTCCCCGGATGCGTGCCGCCCTGTGCGCAGCCAGATCGTGGTCGAGCACCTCTCGGACGAGCGCCTCGAAGGTCACCTCGGGCCGCCAGCCGAGCTCGCGGAAGCGAGCGCTGTTGCCGATGAGGGACGTCACGTCATGGGCTCGCACGAGCGACGGGTCGGACCGGACGACGCTCGGGTCGACGCCGGCAAGGCGACAAGCCGTCGTTGCGAGGTCCAGGACGGAGTGCCCCTGTCCGGTGGCGCAGATGTAGTCGCCCGGCGGCGCCCCCAGCACAGCGACCCGGACCGCGTTGGCGAGGTCACGGGCATGGCAAAAGTCGCGGATGACGGCGGTGTTGCCGAGGACGAGCTCCGTCGCATCCCCGCACGCGATGGCAGCGACGGTCCGGGTGATCTTGCGGAAGACGAAGTGCTGGGCCCGTCGCGGCGACTCGCCAAGATAGAAGATGAGGTTGTGCGCGGGCACCCCCAGTCCCTCCCGCGCAAGCTTGACGGCGAGGTGGGCCGAGGCCTTCGCCACGGCGTATGGCGATACGGGGGCGATCGGGGTGTCCTCGTCTTGAACGGGGGAGGGGGCATTCCCGAAGATCTCCGCAGAGCTGGCGTGCACGAAGCGCACGCCCTCGTGCCGTGCCGCCGCGAAGACCAGCGCCGCCGTCAGCCGCGCGTTCGCGTCGAACGTCGCCATCGGGGCCTGCCACGAATCAGCCACACTGGTCCGTGCGGCGAGGTGCGCCACGGCGTCGAGCGGGCCGTTGGCGGCGAGCAAGCCCTCCGCGTCGTCGAGCGAACCCCTGGCGGCCTTCACGCTCCTCGGCAGCGGCGTCTCGTCGGCGCCGGCGACGCCGTAGACCTCGTGCCCTTCGGCCGTGAGCAACTCGGCTAGGTAGGAGCCGATCTGGCCGGTCACGCCTGTGACGAGCACGCGCGCCATTGGATCCAACCCATACCACATGGCCAGAGGGCGGGCTGGTCGGTGCCCCGCAATTTGCGGCACGCGACAGGGCGACCGCTGTAAGCTTGCGGGCTACGATGGCCCAGGCAAACGGTTCGCTGAAGAGCCACGAAGCCCCCGACCGGTACGTCGGCCCCCTGGGGCGACTGAAGCGCGCGCGCGAGGCGCTCGGTGAGCTCGTGGATGGCCTCCGAGAAGATCACGCTCACATCCGCCGGTCGGAGGCGAAGTACGGAGGCAGGTCGATCTCGCCCGAAGAGCTGCCGGCCGACCTCGTGCGCAAGGTCGGCTTTCAGATGATGGCGGGTTATCGCCTGATGCGGCTTCTCTCTCGCGCCGGCGTTCCGCTGGCCCCGAAGATTGCGTCTCGAATGATCCGGCACCTGTACGGCTCGGACATCCATTGGGACGCCGAATTCGCGCCGGGCGTCATGATCGTGCACGGGATGGGGCTCGCCATCAGCCCGGCGGCGCGCGTGGGTCACGGGGCGATCATCTTCCAGCACGTGACGCTGGGCATGGGCAGGCATCCAGACACCCAGGCGGTCGGTGCGCCCACCCTCGAGGACAACGTCCACGTTGGTGCAGGGGCGACGCTCATAGGGCCGATAACGGTCGGCAAGGGATCGAAGATCATGGCGGGCTGCGTCGTCGTTCGTTCCGTTCCACCCCACTCGATCGTCGAGGCGCCGGTGCCCGTCGTTCGTTCCCGCTTGCCTCGCACAGACAAGACCGAGTAAGGGCGGCCGAACAACGATGAGGGTTCTTTTCCTCTCTCCAGACTTCGTGATGCCTGCGGACCGTGGGCTTCGGGTGCGCACTCTATCGCAGCTGCGGCTGCTCGCCGGATTCGATGCGATAGAGCAGATCACCTTCCTCTCGCTCGCCGACTACGACGTCGATCCGGCGAACATCGCAGCGCTGGAGCGAAAGGTGCCGAAGCTCCGCGCGCTCCGCCCGGTCTACCAGCCCGTGCACATGCGCCGTAATCCACGCTCGTTGCCGCGGCTGCTCGGCCTGCGCGTCCTCGGTCGCATCCCGTACCTCGCGGCCAAGGCCGACGTGTCGGCGATGCGAGCGCTCATCCGTCAGCACCTGCGAACCGGCCAGTACGACCTCGTCTACCTCGGTTCCTTCAGCATGGCGTCGTACCTGCCGAGCATCCGTCGCCTGGCCCCGCGCGCCCGGGTCGTCCTCGAGGAGCACAACGTCGAGTGGGAAATCTTCGACCGCCTCGCGTCGAGCTTTCGCGGGCTCGGTCGCCACGCCGTCAAGTGGGAGGCCCGCGCGATGCGACGCTACGAGGCGCGCTTGCTCAAGGCGGTCGACGCGGTCGTCGCCATCTCGCAGAGCGACGCGACGAACCTCCGGGCGCTGTCCGGCGGAGTGTCGGCCGCCGTCGTGGCCCCCTTCGTCGAAGCTCGCCCGCCTCGCGTGGAGAAGGAAGGTGCCCGGGGCCTCGCGTACATCGGCTTGCTCGGGTGGCAGCCCAACGCTCTCGGCCTCGACTGGTTCTGCAAGGAGGTGTGGCCCATCGTTCGTGAGCTCGCACCGGACGCCACGCTCACGATCGCCGGGCCCGGACTCCGAAAGCGCGAGGACGGCTCGCTCGACGTTCCCGAGGCGTGGTCGCGACCGGGTATCACGACCGTGGGCTACGTCGACGACCTCGAGGATCTCTACGGCGGGACGCTCGCGATGGTGGCCCCCGTTCTGGGGGGCTCGGGCGTGCGCATGAAGCTGCTCGAGGCGATGAGCGCGGGTATGCCCGTGGTCACGACGCGCGATGGCGCTGCGGGCCTCGACCTCGAAGACGGGCGGGAGCTCCTCGTCGCGGACGAGCCGCGCGCATTTGCGGAGCGCGTCGTGAGGGTCCTCGCGGACGCGGGGCTTCGCCAGGAGCTCCGATCACGCGGCCGAGACTACGTCGTTCGCCACCACGCTGCGGACCTGGCGCGGTCGCGCCTCGCTGCCGCGCTTGGTCTGCCCGCCTGATGGTCACGTAGTGAGCGACGTCGCCAGCGACCAGGCGGTCCCGCAGGGCCAGGCCGACCGCCGCATCGCGGTGCGCAACGCCGTCATGGTGACGGGCTCGCTCCTGATGACTTGGAGCATCGCGCTCCTCATCCGCCTCATCCTCCCCCGGAGCCTCGGCCCCGACCTGTTCGGCCAGTACAGCTTCGCCGAGGCCCTCGCCGTCAACGGCTTCGGCTTCATCGGTTTCGGGATCGACATGTACATCCAGAAGGAGATCCCCCTTCGCCCCGAGCATGCGACGGATTTCTTCGGAGGCGTGCAGCTCCTGCGGCTCATCGCGAGCGCAATCGTCCTCGTCGTGACGGCGTTGCTTGCCCGCACAGGTAGCCATGACGCCGACGTCGTCATCACGGTGCTCGTCTTCGGCGTGTCGCAGCTCTTCATCACCTTCGCCGCGAGCTGCGCGTCGCTCCTCTACGCGTCGCGCAGCGTCGGAAGGCTCTCGGTCCTCAACATCGTCTCCAAGCTTTTGTGGGCGGCCATCATCGGCATCTCGGTGTGGCGGCACGCGCCGCTGTGGGCGTTCGCAGGCGCTGCCGTCGTTTCGGAGGGCGTTCGCCTCGTCGTCCTCTTCCGACTGAGCCGCACGGTGCTCGGGCTCCGGCTGCGCGTGGACGCCCGCAATACCCTGCTCGCGCTGAAGAGCAGCTTTCCCTTCTACATCACCGCCATCGGGGTGACGCTCTACGGGAAGATCGATGTCGCGATCATGGGTATGCAAGTGTCCGATCGCGAGGTCGGCTTCTACAGCGCCGCGACCAACATCTCCACGCTCGCCATGCTGATGGCCCCCCTCATGGGCTGGGTGCTCACTCCGCAGATTGCGAGGGCGGCGCCGTATCCGGCGGAGTTCAAGGCGCTGATGACCCGGTCTTTGGAGTGGACGCTGGCGGTGGCGATTCCCCTGGGGCTCGCGCTCGGCCTTGGAGCCGACGTGATCATGCATGCCGTCTACGGGTCGCGCTTCGATCCCGCCGTTGGCGCCATGCGGGCGCTCTCGCCGATGTTCGCCGCGGTCTACGTGTCCATGCTCTGCGCGCTCGGTCTGTCGATGTCGAACCGAGCCTGGACGGTCACGAAGGTGACGCTCCTTTCGTTCGTCGTGAACGGCACGCTGAACTTCTTCCTTCTCCGGCCTTCGCTGCGCCTCCTGGGTGAGGGCGGAGCGGGCATTTGCGCATCGACCGTGTGGGTTGGGACGGAGCTCCTCGTGGCAGGTACCTACATCTGGATTCTCGGTAGCGAGGTGGTGGACCGTCGCAACGTGCGCGCCTTCGTGAAGTCCATCGTGGCGAGCGCCATCGTGGTTGCCATGCACCTGGCCACGTCCCGACTGGGAGTGCTCCGCCTACCGCTCGACCTTGCCGTGTACCTGGCCCTCGTCCTGGGCTCGGGGGCCGTCC
>Ga0302283_1000416_pt1 | contig 34301 bp, 36 predicted proteins | sample III_Fen_E1_4_FD_198770 | JGI IMG/M metagenome (GOLD analysis project Ga0302283, IMG submission 198770) | Peat permafrost microbial communities from Stordalen Mire near Abisko, Sweden - III_Fen_E1_4 | ecosystem: Environmental > Terrestrial > Soil > Wetlands > Permafrost | place: Sweden: Abisko... | reverse complement strand
ACGGCGTCCTCCACCGATGTCGGCACCGTGCAGTCGGGGTCGGCCAGCCAGCCGGGGACGGCTGCCGGCTCGCCCGTTGCACCACCGGCAGCCGGGTCGGCCTCCGGCGCACCCCCTCCGGCCGGTGCACCGAGCAGACCGTCGCGCATGGCCGACTCGAAGCGGCCCCAGGCGCCCTTCATCTCGAGCTGGGCGAAGGCGGCGCGGGCGGCCTCGTGGTCCCATCCCCCCAGGACCAGGTCATCGACGTCCACGTCCAGCGGCACGTCGCGCACGAGGGGGATGACCTCGGCGTTCACGCGCACCCTCTCCACGAACTCGGCGAGGTTCTGGCGGAGCTTGGGCGAGAGCGCGTCGAGGTTGGCGTAGAGCGTGTCGAGGTCGCCGTACTCGTTGATGAGCTTCGCCGCCGTCTTCTCCCCCACCCCGGGCACCCCGGGCAGGTTGTCCGACGGATCGCCACGCAGGGCGGCCAGGAGCGGGTACTTCGGCGGGAGTACGCCGGTCCGCTCCTCGATGCCGGCCTCGTCGTAGAGGGCGTAGTCGCTGACGCCGCGCCGGTTGTAGAGGACACGGATGTAGGGGTCCTCCACCAGCTGGTACGAGTCGCGGTCCCCGGTGACGATGATCACCGGGTGCCCCCGGTCGCGCGCCTCGGAGGCGAGGGTGGCGAGGACGTCGTCGGCTTCGAACCCCTCGGCCGAGACCACCGGGATGGCCAGGGCCTCGAGCACGTCGCGGATCATGTCGAACTGCGGCGGGAGGTCGGCCGGGGTCTCGTCACGCCCACCTTTGTAGTCGTCCACGATCTCGTCCCGGAAGGTCCCTCCGGGCAGGTCGAAGGCCACCGCCAGACCCACCGGTCGATGGTCCCGCACCAGGTTCAGCACCATGGAGGTGAACCCGTGGACGGCGTTGGTGGTGACCCCGGCGCTCGTCTTGAGCGTGTCCGGGAGCGCGAAGTACGCCCGGAACGCCAGGGACATGCCGTCCAGGAGGATCAGGGGCCGGGTCTCGGCGGAAGGTGCCGCGGGGGTGGGGGGCATGGGTCGGCCGCGTCCTACGGCTCGAGTGTCCCCTCGAGGACCTGGCGGGCCACGTCGACCATCCGCGACCGGGTGCCCATGGCCGTGCGCTGGATGAAGGCGAAGGCGTCCGACTCCCCCATTCCGTGGCGCTCCATCAGCACACCTTTGGCCCCGTCCACCAGGCGCCGGGTCTCCAGCTTGTCCTCGGCGATGCCCTGGCTCCCCACGATGCCGTCGTCGACCGCCCGACGGGCCTCGTCGTCGATGGCCCACTCCTGCTCGCAGCGGGCCACGGCCTGGTCGATCGCCGGGATCAGCTCGATGCGCTGGAACGGCTTGACCAGGTAGGCGGCCACCCCGGCGTCGCGGGCCTCGTCGATGAGGTTGCGCTGGCTGAACGCGGTGAGGATGAGCACGGCGACCTTGATGTCCAGGTCGCGGATGTCCCGGGCGGCCTGGAGGCCGTCGGCCCCGGGCATCTTGACGTCGAGGATCACCAGGTCGGGCTGGTGGGTGCGGACCAACTCGACGGCGTCGTCGCCACGACCGGTCTCCCCCACGACCTCGTAGCCCTCGTCGAGCAGGATCTCCTTCAGGTCGAGCCGGATGATGGCCTCGTCCTCTGCGATGACCACTCGCCTGCTCATCGTGTCTGCGCTCCTTGCCACGGGGTGGGGTACTGCTGTCCGGATACGGGATTGTTGCACCGACACGCCGCCGACGGGTGCTGGCGGGGTCGGGCGCAGCCCCCATACTGCCCGACGGTGGACCTCAACCGGGTCCGACCACGAGCCGCTCGAGCAGGTCGTCCTGGCGTCGCTCCAGCTCGGCGATCTGCTCGACCAGTGCCTGGCGCGTGCGGAGCATGGCCGTCGCCTGCCGACTCGCCTCGTCGTGCTCCTTGGCCGCCACCGGCGTCTCGGCCACCAGCGCACGCAACCGGGTGTCGTCGGCGATCTCGTTGACCACGACCAGCTGCTCGTCGAGGACGGCGAGCTCGGAACGGGCGCGCCGCAGCCGCTGGTGGGCATCGCTCAGCCGTCGTTCGATGGTGGTCCGGAGCATGGGAGGGCAATTGTACGCACGCCGGGCCCCTGCACCTACAGGAATTTCCGGATTTCCCCGACGGGGGCGTCCTCACCCGGCCGCAGGAACGTCGGCGCGGCGCACCTGGTGGGCGGCCAGCACACGCTCCTCGGGCCCCGGTGACGAGCCGGGCACATCGGACACGGCGACGAGGAGGCGTCCCGTTCCCGGCTCCACCCGGCACGCCTGCGACCCGACCAGGTCGGTGGACAGGTACGTGCCCGGCGGCGCCAGGTCGCCCGGCAGCGAGGCGCCGGGCAGCGCGCCCAGCACCGTGGTGACCCTCCGGCCGATCCCGGATTCGAACATCCCGCCGACCCACCACGGGACACCGGTGGACGAGCACCGGTCGACGACGTCGAGTGCGCTGGCGACACCGCCCAGGCGGGCGGGCTTGACGCACACGACCGAGCACGCACCGGTCGACACCGCCTCCTCGACGGCTTCCGGGGAGTCGAGGCTCTCGTCGAGGCAGACCGGGGTGGCCATGCGGGCGGCCAGGGCGCGGTGGCTGTCCAGGTCGTCCCGGGCGAACGGCTGCTCGATGCAGAGCAGGCCGAAGCCGTCCAGGGCCACCAGTCGGTCGAGGTCGTCGGGGCCGTAGGCGCCGTTCGCGTCCACCTGGAACCAGGGGACGTTGCCTGCGGCCGTCGCCGCCCAGTCGGCGAGTGCGGACACGGTGGCCAGCTCGGATCCCGGAACGATCTTGACCTTGACACGCACATATCCCTCGGCGGCCCGTCGGGCGACGGCGGCCGTCAATTCGCGCGTGGACCCGGACGCCCCCACGACGGCCCCGGGAGCCACTTCGGCCCCCGGCACCCCGAGGAGGTCGGCCAGGGAGCGGTCGGCGGCCCGCAGGTGGGCATCGGCCACCGCCGCCTCCAGCGCGGCGAACGACAGCGGACGGCCCGGGGCGGCGGACGACAGCCGGCGGAGCGACCCGAGCGACGGGAGCATCCCACCCACCGACCGGGCGGCGGATCCCAGTGCCGGAAGCAGGACGTCGGCCAGGGTGTCCCACGCGATCCCGACGTCCTCCCCGTCGTACGTGGTGTCCCCCAGCGCGGCGCACTCCCCCCATCCGTCCACCCGCTCGCCCGTCGCCGGTACCCGGCAGCCGAGGTGGACCAGCACCAGGGGCCTGCTCCGGTGGGATCCGACCGCGGTGCCGACCGGAGCGAGGAACGGAAGGTCCACCTCGACCAGCTCGGCGCGCTCGAGCACCAGTGCCACCGCCGTGCCCAATTCGTCCCACCGCTGCCGGAGCGTCGGGCCGTCGCCGGCGGTGGTGGGCTCCATGGGGCGAGCCTATGGTCCCCGCGGGGCCGAGGGTAGGCTGCGCACTCGCTGGCCCGGGTGGCGGAATGGCAGACGCGGTGGACTCAAAATCCACTGTCCGAGAGGGCGTGCGGGTTCGAATCCCGCCCCGGGCACCAGCCGTCACGGGCCGGCCGGTGTGCCGGGCCGATGGCAGTCGGCCTCTGGTGCAGCCGACCCACTGGGCCTCCGCCGTGGGCGACGGGGGGGCGTTACGCTTCCGACGATGCCGACGCCGACGGCCCCCGTGATCACACGTGCCGAAGGCACCCCCGGGCCCATCCGGACCGGTGACGCGGACGGCTGGGGAGGGGGGTGACCGGGCGCCCGTCGGACCAGGAACTCGAGCCACGCCTGGGCCTCTACCGCGACGTCGTCGACGAGATCCGGTGGACGTTCACCACGCGGGTCGGCTGGGTGTTCCAGATCCTCCTCAACCTGGCGATCGGGATCCCCGTGGTCGTCGCCACCACGTGGAACTCGCACACCGACGAGGTCCGGGTCAGCGGCTTCGCCACCTCGATCGCCGGGTGGGTCCTGGCCAGCGCTCTCAACACGAACCAGCTCGGGTTCGACGCCGACCGGTCGGCGGCGTCGCTGCGGGCCGGGGACTCGGCATGGCGGATCTTGCTCCTGAAGAACCTGGCCGTCCTGGTCGTCCTGGCCCCGCCGATCCTCGCCACCTCGGTCGTGCTCCGGCTGGCCATCGCCCATCCGCCCGACTCCATCCCGGTGGCCATGGTACGCGACCTGGCCGACCTCACCGTGTGGCTCGGGTTCGGCTCCCTGCTGTCGGTCCTCCTGCCGTTCCGCCCGCTCGGTGTCCGCGGCCGGTGGCACGCCCGCCCGACATTGCCCCGCTTCGCGCTGTGCCTGGCGCTCCCCTATGCCGTCTACTACGGGTTGCTGTCGGTCTGGCACGTGCCCGAGCTCGCCCTGGCCGACCAGCTGTTCAACCGACGGGTCCACCGGCACCTGTGGGGCTACAGCCTGAGCCTGCTGGTCTGGGGCCTCCTCACCTGGGCGCTCGGCCTCGCCCTCGCCGAGCTGTACGGGCGCCGGTGCGCCACCCGGCTCGAACGGGACCTCGGCCGGAACCGCTGATCCGTGGCCTGAGGCTGTCGTGCCAGAGACCGGGTCCGGTCGTCACCGATCCGAGGCGTCAGTCGGTGCAGCCGCCGGCAGGACCCGCTCGCCGATGATCGGCCGGGGCCGCCGGAGGGGACGCGCCACCACGAACAACAGGAAGGCCAGGAGCACCAGGGACAGACCCACCGTAGCCAGCGAGAGGACGCCGAGCACGCCGAGCAGGCAGGCGCACACACACCCGGCCACCCCCCACCGCTCGCTGTGCGCCCGGACCCGTCGCACGAAGTCCCCGGCCACCACTGCGTCGCACGCGATGAGGAGCACCACGAACGACAGGACGCCGGCCGGATGGGCGGTGTACACGGACTCGGCCCGCCGGTGCCCGCCCGATGTGGCCACCGTGGTGGACGCGGCGAAGAGTTCGAGGCAGACGAGCGCCGTCCACACCACGGCTCCCCCCAGCGTGATCCATCGGAGGCGCAGCAGGCGTCGGGGCGTGGTCGGCGTCCGAGCCCGGTCGGTCGGGTCGATCGCCCGGGCCCCGTCCGTCGGCCGGTCCGTCGTCATCCCGACACTGCCCCCGGTCGGGTTGCCGGAGAAGCCGGACCGGTCCCCGGGATCGACCAGGCGCGGCCCGTGCGCACGAACCCGGTCGCCGGAGGGGCGGGTCGGCGCGCCCGCCGGTCCGGCGGGCACCAGGGGTCCGTGCATCGGCCGGTCCGGCGGTGGATCCTGGGCCTCGACGCGCCCGTCGCGCACCAGTGCGGTCGGTCGACCCTGGGAGATCCAGCGCTGTTCGTGGGCACCGAACGGGTCGACGAACCAGCCCTGTGGCGGCTTGTCCGGTTCGGCGGACGCCTCGTCCATGCCGCGAGCGTAGACGGGGGCGCCGCCCGCACGGCCCGAAGTGCCCCGCCGGTAACCACCGGTGGACGTCACCGCCGTGCCACACTGGCGTCTCCACCGGGTGATCCGTCACCCGCCGAGCTGCGAGAGGAGTCCGTGGGTGCTGGCCTTCACCTTCCCGGGACAGGGGTCCCAGCGGTCCGGCATGGGGCACGCCTGGGTCGACCACCCCTCGTGGGAGGTGGCGGGTGAGGCCTCCGAGATCGCCGGACGCGACCTGACCGCGCTCCTGCTCGAGGCCCCCATGGACGAACTGACCCGGACCGCCAACGCCCAGCTGGCGACGTTCGTCATGAGTCTGGTCGTCCTCGACGCCGTGGAGCGCCTCGGCCTCACACCGGCCGCCTGCGCCGGCCACAGCCTCGGCGAGTACACGGCCCTGGTGGCTTCGGGCGCCCTCTCGCTGGCTGACGGCACCGCTCTGGTCATCGAGCGGGGCGACGCCATGCAGGAGGCGGCCGACGCCCGCCCCGGGACGATGGCCGCTCTCATAGGGATCGCCGACGACGACGCCGAGGCCGCGTGCCAACGGGCCGAGACCGACGTCTGGGTGGCCAACTACAACGCCCCGGGCCAGGTCGTCATCGCCGGCACCGAGGCCGGCATCGCCGTCGCCACCGAGCACGCCAAGGAGCTCGGCGCCCGCAAGGTCCTCCCGATCCCCGTGTCGGGGGCCTTCCACACGCCGATGATGCTTCCGGCACGCGCCCGCCTGCGTCAGCGTCTCGAGTCGGTCACCTTCCACGCCCCCGAGGTCCCCGTGGTGGCCAACGTGGACGCCCGGGTGCACACCGATGCCGGCGAGTGGCCCGGCCTCCTGTCGGCCCAGCTGTGCAGCCCGGTCCGGTGGCGCCAGTCACTCGAGGCGCTGAGCGGCCGGGGCGCCACATCGATCATCGAGCTCGGCCCCGGGGGTGTCCTGACCGGCATGGTCCGTCGGGCCACCCCGGACGTGAAGGGCGTGTCGGTGGCCGTCCCCGACGATCTCGACAAGCTGATGGACGCCGTGTCGGGCGGGGACGACTGGTCCACCGGGTCCCCGGCCTCCCAGGGCGAGCACCTCTACACCTCCGAGCGGGTGGTGGTCAGCCCGGCGCCCGGGGTGTTCGAGCCCGAGGCCACGTTGGCCGCCCTGGAGGCGACCGCGCTCGCCGAGGCCACCGCGGCCCCGGGCAGCGGTGCCGGCGTCGAGCCCGGTTCGCTGATCGCCGTGGGCGACCGGGTCGGCACCGTGGGTCTCGTCGACGTGCGCACGCCCTTCGACGGCATCCTGGTCCGGTGGCTGGCGGTGCGGGGCGAACGGGTGGTCGAGGGCCAGCCCGTGGCGTGGATCCGGACCCGGGCGGCCAACTCGTGACCGGGCCGATCCGTCGGACGTCAACCGCGGGCCCGACATCCACCGCGCCGGGGAGCAGCGCCGGATGACCGGGCAGCCCCCGCCGGAGGACGGACGCGTCGTACTGGTGACCGGCGGCTCCCGCGGGATCGGCCGGGCCTGCGCCGAGTGGTTCCTGGCCAACGGCGACCGGGTGGCGGTGACGTCCCGCACGGGCCCCACCGGGGACGACCCGGCCGCAGGTCCCGACCGGTTCCTGTCGCTCTCCTGTGACGTGCGCGACCCCGACCAGGTGGACGCGGCGTTCGCCGCCGTCGAGGAGGCCTGGGGCCCGGTAGAGGTCCTGGTGGCCAACGCCGGGATCACCCGGGACACCCTGGCGCTCCGGATGTCGGAAGAGGCCTGGTCCGAGGTGATCGACACCAACCTCACCGCCGTATTCCGGGTGACCAAGCGGGCCCTCACCAAGATGCTGCGCCTCCACCGGGGGCGGGTGATCATGATGTCGTCCGTCGGGGCCTTCATCGGCTCGGCCGGACAGGCCAACTACGCCGCGTCCAAGGCCGGGCTGGTGGGCATGGCCCGCTCCCTGGCTCGCGAGGTGGCGAGCCGGTCGATCACCGTCAACGTCGTGGCGCCCGGGCTCGTGGCGACGCATATGCTGGCCGGACTCGACGAGTCCAAGCTGGCGGAGTTCGCCGCACAGGTCCCGCTGGGGCGCGTGGCCACCCCCGACGAGGTGGCCGGCGTGGTGGGGTTCCTCGCCTCGGACGCCGCCGGGTACGTCACCGGCGTGGTGCTGCCGGTCGACGGGGGCCTGGCCATGGGACTCTGAGCCGTATGGCGCGGCACCGGCCACAACCGGCAACATGACGCAGGCGGGACCACGGCCCGAGCCGCCCGGTCCCACCGGCAACCCTCACCATCACCACCGAGACACCGACCAAGGAGACGCAGTGAGCAACGACGAGACGTTCGAGAAGTTCAAGGAGTGCGCGGTGGAGGTCCTCCAGGTCCCCGGGGACAAGATCACCAAGGACGCCCGGTTCGCCGAGGACCTGGACGCCGACAGCCTCGATCTGGTCGAGCTGGTCATGGCGCTCGAGGAGACGTTCGACGTCGACGTCAACGAGTCGGAGCTCGAGGGGATCGAGACCATCGGCCAGGCCTACGACCTGATCGTCGCCAAGATCTGATGCTCCTGGGCATCGGCCCGGACGGTCCGATCGCCGGCCGGCGCGTCGCCATCACCGGTGTCGGGGTCCTGGCCTGCTGCGGCATCGGCACCGAGGCCTTCTGGCAGGGACTCCACGGCCCGCCACCCGACGGTGAGCGACGGGTCACCGACTTCGACCCCGAGCGCTGGCTGAGCGCCAAGGAGGCCCGCACCCTCGACCGCTTCGCGCAGTTCAGCGTGGCCGCGGCCGACATGGCCCTCGAGGACGCCGGCGCCCTCGACGCCGACCCGTCGCACTCTGGCGTGATCATGGGCACCGGTGTCGGCGGGCTCCAGTCGCTCGAGACCCAGATCCTGGTCTTCGCCGAGAAGGGCGCCGGCCGGGTCTCCCCGCGGCTGGTGCCGATGATGATGTCCAATGCCGGCGCGGCCGCCGTGTCGATGCGCCTCGGGTGGCACGGGCCCTCCGAGACGATCATCACCGCGTGTGCCGCCGGTGCCCACAGCATCGGCCACGCCGCCCGGCTGGTCGCCTCCGGCCAGTGCGACGTGGCCGTGGGGGGCGCCGCCGAGGCCGGGATGACCCCGGTCGGGATCGCCGCGTTCGCCAACATGACGGCGCTGTCGACGAGCGGCCACTCGCGGCCGTTCGACGTCCGCCGCGACGGCTTCGTCATGACCGAGGGCGCCGGTGCGCTGGTGTTCGAGGACTGGGACCGGGCCGTCGCCCGGGGCGCCCGCATCTACGGCGAGCTGGCCGGGGCCGGCAGCACGGCCGACGCCCACCACATCACCGCACCCGCCCCGGGGGGATCGGGTGCGGCCGCCTGCATGCTCGAGGCCATGCGGGACGCCGGGATCCGACCCGACCAGGTGGGCCACATCAACGCCCACGGGACCTCCACCCCCCTCAACGACCAGGCGGAGTCCGACGCCATCGGCAAGGTGTTCGGGGCCGACTCGCCCCCGGTCACCTCGACCAAGGGCGTCACCGGGCACGGTCTCGGCGCCAGCGGTGCCATCGAGGCGGTGGCCGCCGTCCTCACGATCCAGCACGCCAGCATCCCGCCCACGTTCGGGTACGAGGAGCCCGATCCCGGGATCCACCTCGACATCGTCGCCCCGGACGCACGTGCCTGGGTCCCGGCTCCGGTCCTCTCCAATTCCTTCGGCTTCGGCGGCCACAACGGCTGCCTGGTCATCTCGCCCGCCTGACCGTCCGACGGGTCGGCCGCCCCACCCATCGCACGACGCACGGGCGGGTCCCGCCCCGGTGCCGTCCGGCACCGGTCGCCCAGCACCTACCGTGGTGGTCCCATGATCGACCCCGCCGCCCCCCTGGAGTACGTGCCCGGCCCCGACGACCCGCCGGACCTGGCCACCGGTGCGTTCACCCGCCAGGCTCCGTGGATCGTCGAGCCCGAGGCCATGCCGTGGCGCTTCGCCCACGGCGCCGACCCCGACATCGGCACGCTGCGGGGCCAGGCCGCCGACCTGGCCCGGACGCTGGTCCACCCCAAGCACCTCCCCTCGGTGGGTCGTGTCCTCACCGTCGCCTACCGGCTGGGTGGCGCCCTCCTGCTCTGGGGGGCGAAGGAGCGGGGCACACCCGGGTCGCGGGCCGGTCTGTCCCGGCGCCTGCGGCCCGCGTTCGAGCACCTCGGCCCGACCTACATCAAGCTCGGACAGATCATCTCCTCGGGCGAGGGCATCTTCCCCGAGGAACTCGTCGACGAGTTCCGGCTCCTCCGGGACCGTGTGCCACCCGAGCCCTTCCCGGTGGTCCGCCGCACCGTCGAGGAGGACCTCGGCCGCCCACTGGCCGAGGTGTTCACCTCGTTCGACTCCCGACCCATCGCCTCGGCCTCCATCGCACAGGTCCACGCCGCCACCCTGCGCACCGGCGAGCGGGTCGTCGTCAAGGTCCAGCGCAGCCGGGTCGCACCGCTGGTGCGCCTGGACATCGCCGCCATGGCCTGGATCGCGCCGTTCCTCGTCGGCCGCATCCCGGTGTCGGCACTCACCAATCCGCCGGCACTCGTCGAGCTGTTCGCGGAGACGATCGTCGAGGAGCTCGACTTCCGGCTCGAGGCCCAGAACATGCTCGACATCGCCGAGGTCTTCGCCGGGACCGGCCAGCGTTCGGTCGTCGTGCCCCGGCCCCATCCCGAGCTGGTGACCCGCAGGGTACTGGTCATGGAGCACCTCCACGGCTACTCGTGGGGTGACGCCGAGGGCATGCGGGTGGCCGGCATCGACACGGCCGCCGTCCTGCGATCGAGCCTCATCGCCTTCCTCGAGGGCGCCCTGCTCTACGGCGTCTTCCACGGCGACCTCCACGGCGGCAACATGATGGTGCAGTCCGACGGCACCGTGGCCCTGCTCGACTTCGGCATCACCGCCCGCCTCGACGAGCGCAAGCGCCAGGCCTTCCTCCGGCTCCAGATGGGTGCCTCCACCAACAACGTGACCGTCCAGGTGGAGGCCCTGCGCGATCTGGGGGCGCTGCCACCCGACTCCGACATCGATGCGGTGATCCGTGACCTGAACCTGGACCGTCCGCCCATCGACCCGACGACGCTCACCGCGGAGGAGATGGTCGCCGAGCTGCGCGAGGTGACCAAGGCGCTGCTCGGCTACGGGGCCCGCCTCCCCAAGGAACTCATGCTGTTCGTCAAGAACATGCTGTTCCTGAACGGGGCCATGGCGACCATGGCGCCCGACGTCGACATCCTGGGCGAGATCATCGCCATCGTCACGTACTTCACCGAGCGCCACGGTGAGCGCATCGCCCGCGAGGTCGGATTCGAGGTGTCGGCCGACACCCTCGACCTCGACGGCTACCGGGCGGCGATGGGGTTCACCGAGGAGACCGACGCCATCACGTTCCGCGATCTCCAGGAGCGCCGCGAGCTCATCGCCAAGCGACTCGAGGCCCACCAGCATCCCCGGCGGCGGGTCCCCCTCCTGAAGGCCGTCTACCGCCTCGTCCGCCCCGACCGGGACTGAGGTCAGGACCACCCTGGGGGCCGTCGTCGGGGGTCAGAGCAGCCCGAGCCGGGTGACCCGCTCCAGTGCGACCTCGAGCGCGTCCACCCGCTCGCCCATCTCGATGGTGCACGACGTCGGCAGGTGGGCGGAACCCGCGTCGATCCCGGCCGGTGTCAACCGCGCCACCTGCACCGTCGTCGCCCACAGGCCCGCGCAGGCGCCGACCAGTTCCCGCAGGGACCGGCCCGCCGTCGCGTCCGGGCACGGATCGGCCAGCAGCCACCGGTCCAGCTCGGCGATCCGGCGGTCGAACCGTGCACAGGTCGCGTGCAGCACGGTCGCGGGCTCGCCGATGTCGGCGATGACGTCGATCAGCGCCGCGTGGAGTGCCCGGATCCGGGGTCCGGCATCCCGTTCCCACCGTCGACCCCGTCGCCCGTCGAGCATGGGACGACGGTACCGCCCGGCGGGGCCCGGTGCACCGGACGCCCCTCCGGCTCAGCCGGCGTCGATCGCCGCCCGCAACGAGCCCACGAATTCGGCCGCACCGTCGGGTCCGGCACCCTCGAGGAGTCGGCGCACCAGTGCCGAACCGACCACGACGCCGTCGGCCACCTCGCACACGGTGGCGGCCTGCTCGGGGGTGGACACGCCGATCCCCACGCACACCGGGAGATCGGTCTGCGCCCGGATGCGCCCGGCCACCTCACGGGCCGAGTCGGCCAGCACGGCCTGTTCGCCGGTCACGCCCATCCGTCCGACGGCGTAGACGAAGCCACGGGACCGCTCGCAGATGGCACCGATGCGGTCGTCGGGCGTCGACGGCGCCACCAGCAGGACGGTGGCCACGTCCTCGGGGTCGGCGGCGGCGGCCCACCCGCCGGCCTCCTCGAGCGGCAGGTCGGGGATGATGGCTCCCCTCACCCCCGACTCGTGCATGGAACCGGCGATCCGGGCGTGCCCGGCCCTGTAGACGAGGTTGTAGTACGTCATCACGACCAGGGGTACCCCGACGTCGACCCTGCTCAGGTCGGCCAGCACCCCTTCGGGGGTGGTCCCCCGACCGAGTGCCCGAAGCGACGACTCCTGGATGACGGCCCCGTCGATCATCGGGTCGGAGAAGGGCACCCCCACCTCGATGGCATCGGCGCCGGCGCCGGCCAACGCCTCGAGCACCAGCAGCCACTCGTCATCGAGACCGGCGGTGACGTAGGGGATGAGGAGCTTGTGTCCGGCGTCCCGCCGGGCCCGCAGCGCCGACTCGAGGGTGCCCGGGACACGCCCGTCCGACGCGCTCATGCCCGGCCCCGCAGGATGTCCCGCACCTGGGCGACGTCCTTGTCACCACGGCCCGACAGGTTGACCAGCACCGTGGTGCCCGGCTCCAGCTCGCCCGAGCCGGCGGCCGCCACCACCCAGGCCAGTGCGTGGGCCGACTCCAGTGCCGGAAGGATCCCCTCGGTCCGGGCCAGGAGCTGGAACGCTTCGAGCACGGCTTCGTCACCGGCCGCCACGTAGCGGGCCCGGCCGAGGTCGGCCAGGTGCGCATGTTCGGGACCGATTCCCGGGTAGTCGAGTCCGGCCGAGATCGACTCCGCTTCGAGGATCTGGCCGGCCTCGTCCTGGATCAGGGCGCTGCGCATGCCGTGGAGGACGCCGGGGATCCCGGTCGTCACCGCGGCCCCCCCGGCCGCCTCGACCGCCACCAGCTGCGAGGAGGTCGCATCGGCGAATCCGGCGAAGATGCCGGCGGCGTTGGATCCCCCTCCGGCGCAGGCGACCACCACGTCGGGGTCGGTGCCGAGCAGCGCCCGGGTCTGCTCCCGAGCCTCGTCGCCGATCACCCGCTGGAATTCCCGCACCATCCACGGATAGGGGTGGGGACCCATGACCGACCCCAGGCAGTAGTGGGTGTCGTCCACCGAGGCCACCCATGCCCGCAGCGCCTCGTTGACGGCGTCCTTCAGCGTCCGGCTCCCGCTGGTCACCGGGACCACGGTGGCCCCCAGCAGCTCCATGCGGAACACGTTGAGCTCCTGGCGCTGCGTGTCGATCTCGCCCATGTAGACGATGCACTCCATGCCGAAGAGGGCCGCCGCGGTGGCGGTGGCCACTCCGTGCTGGCCCGCACCCGTCTCGGCGATGAGCTTGCGCTTGCCCATGCGCCGGGCGAGCAGTCCCTGGCCGATCACGTTGTTGAGTTTGTGGGACCCGGTGTGGGCGAGATCCTCCCGCTTCAGGAGCACCCGGACGCCGAGCTGCTCGGACAGGCGGCCGCAGTCGGTCACCGGCGTGGGGCGGCCACCGTAGTTGCGCAGGATCGAGTCGAGCTCGGCCCGGAACGCCGGATCGGCCCAGGCGTCGCGGAACGCGGCCTCGAGCTCGATGCAGGCCGGGACGAGCGACTCGGGGACGTACCGCCCGCCGAAATCGCCGAAGCGGCCGGTGGGTCCGGGGTCGCCCATGATGTCGCTGGTGCGGGAGGTGTCGGCGGTCATCGTCAGGGGCTCGCAGTCGGGTCGGGAGGGGCGTTGCGTGCAGTCCCGCGCCCCGGCAGGGGCGCCGTCATGCGTCGTCCTGCCAGTCGAACAGGTCGGTGGCCCGGCGGGCGCCACCGTCGGACCCGGTGGTGTCGGCCTCGTCACCGTCGGCCCGGCGGGCCTCGGCGACCCGGCGACCCGCGTCCCGTGCCGCACCCACGAAGTCGCGCAGTCGGCCGGGGTCCTTGACCCCCGGTGCGGACTCGACGCCGCTGGCCACATCGACACCCCACGGGTGCAGGTGGGCGACGGCGGCACCCACGTTGTCCGGGCGGAGGCCGCCGGAGACCAACAGCCGGCCCGGGTCCACGATCCCCTCGGCCAGCCGCCAGTCGAACAGCTCGCCCGATCCGGGATTGGCCCCGTCGACGAGGAGGGTCTGCGCCCCGTACTCGGCGAACCGCTCGATGTTGCGGTGCCCCGCCGGGAAGGCCTTGATCGTCCAGTTGACCCGCTCGGCCACCCACCGGGTGTCCTCTGCCGACTCGAACCCGTGGAGCTGCACGGCCCGGAGCCCGATCTGACCGGCGATCTCGATCACCCGTCGGGGCGACTCGTCCCGGAACACGCCCACCGTCACCGTCTCGTACGGCAGGCGCTTGACGATGTCGGCCACGGCCGCCGGCGCCATCTGGCGTGGCGAGGGGGCGAAGATGAACCCGACGGCGGAGGCCCCCATGCCCACCGCCAGAAGGGCGTCCGCCTCGGAGGTGATGCCGCAGATCTTCACGAAGAGCTCGGGTGCGTCGTTCCCGCCCGGGGGCAGGCCCGTCACGCCCGCGCCCCCAGCAGACCGTCGACCGCCGAGCTCCGGTCGGCCGATCGGACCAACGTCTCCCCCACCAGCACCGCGGTGTACCCGGCGGCGGCCAGGCGCGCCACGTCGGCCGCGTCACGGATGCCGGACTCGGCGACGGCCACCACGCCGGCGGGCATCTGCTCCCCCATCCGCAGCGCCCGGTCCCGGTCGACCTCGAAGGTGCGCAGGTCCCGCTGGTTGACGCCGACCAGGTCGGCTCCGGCGGCCAGGGCCCGGTCCAGCTCGGCGTCGTCGTGGACCTCGACCAGGGGGACGAGCCCGAGATCGCGGGCCAGGGTCGACAGCTCCACCAACTCGGCGTCCCCCAGTGCGGCCACGATCAGCAGCACGGCGTCGGCGCCCATGATGCGGGCGTCGCAGATGTCGAGCGGGCTGACCGAGAAGTCCTTGCGCAGCACGGGGAGCGAACAGGCGGCCCGGGCCGCCACCAGGTCGTCGCGGCTGCCCCCGAAGAACACCTCGTCGGTCAGCACCGACAGGCAGGAGGCGCCACCGGCCTCGTAGTCCGCGGCCACCGTCACCGGATCGAGGGACGGGTCGAGGTCGCCCTTGGACGGCGACCGGCGCTTGATCTCGGAGATGACCGCCATGCCCCGGGCGGCCCTGCCGGTGACCAGGGCCCCGACGAAGTCCCGTCGCCCGGCACCGCCCTCACGCCGGTCGAGCTCCACGGCCGCCTCCCGCACCGCGCCCAGGTCGCGCCCGTCCACGGCCGCGGCGGCGCGGTGGGAGGCCAGGATCGAGTCGAGGTAGGCCGGCATCGGGGGCCAGCCTACCGGCGACCCGTCCGGACCCGGTGGTGGGTCCCTCACACTTCCCTAACCACGGCGCCGCCACCGCCGTCATGGATGGCAGGCTGGTCCGATGGCGCATGCGGAGGTCTGCATCGTGGTCGTCGAGGACGACCACCACATCAACGACCTGGTCGCCCTCTACCTCCGTCGGGACGGGTTCCGCGTGCTCCAGGCCGATGATGCAGAGCAGTGCCTGGCCATGATCGACCGGGAGACACCCGCCCTGGTCATCGTCGACATCGGGCTCCCCGGTGCGCTCGACGGACTCGACGTGTGCCGGAACGTCGCCGCACGCACCCCCGCGGTCCCCGTCCTCATCCTGAGCGCACGCGACGACGAGGTGGACCGCATCCTGGGCCTCGAGCTCGGCGCCGACGACTACGTGACCAAGCCGTTCAGCGCCCGGGAGCTGGTGGCCCGGGTCCATGCCATCCTGCGCCGCACCGCGGCACCGGCACCGGCCGCTGCGACCGTCACCGAATTCGGGTCGGTGGTCGTCGACGTCGGTCGACGGGAGGCCCGGGTGGCCGGCGCGGTGGCGCCGCTCGCCACCCGCGAGTTCGACCTGCTGGCCTTCCTGATCCGCAACGAGGGCCTGGCCCTGTCGCGCCGGCAGCTCCTCGACGGGGTGTGGGGGGCCGACTGGTTCGGCGACGAGCGCACCGTCGACGTCCACGTGCGCCAGCTGCGGAAGAAGCTCGGGACCGACCTGCCACTGGCCACCGTGTGGGGCCTCGGCTACCGACTCGGATGAGACGCCGCCTCACGATCGCCATCATCGCCCTGGTCGTGGCCACGGTCGCCGTGACCAGCATCGGCAGCTTCGTCCTGATCCGGCGGGCCACGGTGTCGACCGCCCAGCAGGAGCTGGCGGGCGAGGCCCGGGCCATCTCCACCACGTTCGCCGACCGGACCGGACTCACCCGGACGTCCTTCCGCCGGGAGCTCGCCGTCGTGTCGAACACCGGCGATTTCACCTCTGTCCGATTCGTCCTGCTCGCCCCGGACGGCACCTTGACCGGCGACCTGGGGCCCGGCCTGACCACGACGCAGGTGGACCCGGCCCTGCTGCTCGCCGGGCACCAGGTCACCGGCCACACCGCGGGCCTCCTGGCCTACTCGGCGGTACCGACACCCCTGCAGGCCACGACCACGGGCACCCCGGTCCTGGTCGTCAGCCGCCAGATCCGGGGTCCGGTCAACGGGGTCCGCTACTTCGCCTGGATCGGCCTGGGGGCCGCGGTGGCCGCCGCGCTCGTGGCCGCGGCGCTGGCCCGCAGGCTCACCCGGCCGCTGCAGGCGGCGGTGGACACCACCGGACGGATCGCCGCGGGCGACCTCGACGCCAAGGTGCCCGTCCGCCACCACGAGGACCCCGAGTTCACCCGGCTGGCCGAGTCCATCAACTCGATGGGCGACAACCTGGTCCGGGCCCGGGACCAGGAGCGGCAGTTCCTGATGTCGGTATCCCACGAGCTGCGCACCCCGCTGACCTCGATCCGCGGCTACTCCGAGGCCGTCCTCGACGGTGCGGCCGAGGACCCGGTGGCCGCCGCCGCCGTCATCAACGCCGAGGCCCGGCGCCTCGAGCGACTGGTGGAGGACCTGCTCGACCTGGCCCGCCTGGACGCCGACCGGTTCTCCCTCGAGCTGCGCACGGTAGACGCAGCCGAGGAGGTCCGCCAGGTCGTGGACGGGTTCGGACCCCGGGCTGCCGGGCTCGGCCTGCGGCTGGACCTGGCACCGGGATCGGAACTGCCGTGCCCGGTCGTGGCCGACGGCGACCGGCTCGGCCAGATCGTGGCCAACCTGGTCGAGAACGCGGCCTCGTTCGCCCGGGGCCGCGTGGTGGTGGGCGTGGCCGGCGACGCGACCCGGGCCGTGGTCTGGGTGGACGACGACGGCCCTGGCATCCCGGCCGACCGACTGACACGGGTCTTCGACCGCCACGTGACGTCCGACCGCGCCGGTTCGGCCCGCAAGGGGTCCGGGCTGGGGCTCGCCATCGTGTCCGAGTTGGCGGGGGCCATGGGGGCCACGGTCCACGCCGAGTCACCGCTGCTGGACGGCGGTGGTACCCGGATGGTCGTGGAGCTGCACCCGGCGCCGGCCCCCGGTCACTGACCCACGCCGACGACCGACCGCGTGGCGGTGCGCTAGGAAGGCGGGGACGGCGCATCGACCACGCGGGCGCCGGGACCCGGGAGTGGAGGGGACATGACAGAAGAAGGCGACTCCGGACGTACACGCGTCGTCGTGGTCACCGGTGCGTCGGCCGGCATCGGCCTGGCCACCGCCGATCGTCTCCACGCCGGAGGCTGGACCGTCATCGGCGCCAGCCGGCGGGGAACATCCCCCGGGACGTGGCAGCCCCTGGTGATGGACGTCGACGACGACGACTCGGTGGCCGACGGGATGGCCGGTGTCGTGGACCGGCACGGGCGGCTCGACGCCGTCGTGGCCTGCGCAGGGTGGGGTCTGGCGGGATCGGTGGAGCAGACGCCGATCGCCGACGCCAAGGACCAGCTGGAGACCAACTTCTGGGGTGCCGTCCGGGTCGTCCAGTCGGCACTGCCCGCCCTCCGTGCGTCCGGCGGGGGACGGATCGTGCTGGTCAGCTCCATCGGGGGCGTGCTCGGGATCCCGTTCCAGGCCTTCTACAGCGCCTCGAAGTTCGCCATGGAGGGCTACGGCGAGGCGCTGGCCTACGAGGTGGCCCCGTTCGGTATCCACGTGACGATGGTCGAGCCCGGCAACGTCCGCACCGACTTCACCTCCAGCCGCCGCGACATCGTGGCGCCGGACGGGCCGAACGCCTACGCGTCGGCCTGCGCCAGGGCGGTCGAGAAGATGGAGACCGACGAACGGAACGGGGTCCCGCCCGACGACGTGGCCAAGGTCATCGCCAAGGTGCTGGTCGCCCAGCGCCCCGCCCGGCGGGCCTCGGTCGGCAAGCTGGGCGAGCGGGTGGGCATCATCGGCAAACGCATCCTCCCCTTCCGCCTCTTCGAGGCGGCCGCCAAGGACAGTCTGGGCGTCTGACGCGGCCCCCGGGGTTGCTTCCGGCGAATGAACCGATACTGATTCTCCTTATCGGAACCGCCGCCGACCGCAGCACGGCACCCCGTCCTCCCATAACCCTAACGCTCTAGTTCACGTATATCTTTAGACTTGCCGGAGGTCAGGGTCCGGTGGTCCCCCGGGTTCAGAGGGCCACACCGGACCAGTAGGTGCCATCGAGCATGCCCCGGAGCGTGTCCCGGTGGATGATGAGGTCGTCGATGTCGGCGGGCGCCTCGGCCTCACCGAAGAAGATCGACCGTTCGGTCACCCGGCGCATGATCACCCCGTGGCGCATGGCGGCGTAGGCGATGTGCCACTTCAGGTCCCCCACCGGATGGCCGGCGGCCTCGGCGTAGGTGGCGGACACGTCGACCGGCCGGAACATGTCGGGCAGGCCCGGCGCGCCGAGCTGCACGGCGAGGTCCTGGAAGAAGAGGTGGAGGTAGCACATCCACCCCAGGTCGACCTCGGGAGGGGCCACCGCCGCCATCTCCCAGTCGAGGACGGCCACGACCTCGTTGTCCCGGAACATCATGTTGCCGATGCGCCCGTCACCCCACGACACCGCGTCGGGGCCTGTGTCGGTGGGCAGGTTCTCCGTCAGCCAGACGAAACAAGCGTCGAGCAGCGGGGACGGCGTGTCCTGCACGACCCACCGGTGGTAGGCCTTCCACTGGTTGAGGCTGCGCTCGAGGGAGGTCGCCCCGGGCTGGTCCAGTTCGAGGAAGGACAGGTCGTGGGCGGCGGCGCGGATCGAGTGGATCCCGGCCATGGCCCGGACCGCCGAGTCCTGGATGGTGCGCCGTGCCGCTTCGGTTCCGTCGAACACCCAGTTGTCGCCGAACGTGTAGGGAAGGACGTCGGGGGGCACCACGCCGTCGATCCGGTCCATGACGAAGAACGAACCGCCCAGGACCGACCGGTCGGGCTCGTACCAGTGGGTCCCGGGGATCGGGACGTCGGTGTGCTCGGACACCAGGCGCATCACCCGGAACTGCATGTCCATGTCGTACGTGGTGAACACCGGGTAGTCCGTGGCCGGCGGCTCCACCCGGGCCACCAGCCGGTGCTCGACGGTGGCGCCGTCCTCGTTCCACCGAGCCGTCACCAGCAGGGTCTCGGACGACATGCCGTTGCTCTCGGGACTGGTGAGCTCGACCACTTCGGCGCCGTTGCCCTCGGGAAGCGTGGCCCGCAGCCACGCCTGGAACTGGCTCCGCATCGCCTCGGGGTCACGGGTCGACGTGGTGATCCGTTCGGCGTCCATCTGCACGGTTCCGTCCGGGCGGTCGCCCGCGGCTGCATCGGTCGTCATGCGCACTCCCCCACTCGTGGCGGTCTCCCCCGGTCGGGTCACCGGAACCTGCCTGCGGGGAAATGTAGCGCGGTGGGTGCGGGCGTCGGACCGGTCAGGCCGTCGTCCCCGACCCGAGCGGCAGCGGTCGGGCCTCCCCGAGCACCCGGTGCGGTGGACCGTCCGCCCAGGTCACGTGGACCGACTCGGGCGGCGACACCCGACGGTGCAGTGTGGCCAGCGCCACCGTGGCACCGTGTCCCGGCGACCACGCCACCGAGGACAGCGACCCGACCTCGTGCTCCCCGTCGGACGTCCACACCGCGGCACCCACCGGCGGCCGGTCCTCTCCCGGGACCACGACTCCGCACAGGCGCCGGGCCACGTTCGAACCCCGGGCGTCGAGCCGGGCGACGAGCTCCTGGCCGGTGAAGCACCCCTTGGTGAACGAGACGGTGCGGTCGACCAGGCCGACCTCGGCGGCGATGGTCGAGTCGGTCACCTCCCGACCGCCCTGGGGCACGCCCGCCTCGATGCGGACGGCGACCCACGCGTCCTCGTCGCACCGGAAGGCCCCTGGCGGCAACCAGGAGCCCAGGTCGGGGTCGCCCTCCGGCGCCGGTCCCAGCAGGTCGACCCCGGTCCAGCCCGGCCACTCGACGGCCAGCGCCAATTCGGGGCCGGACGCCGTCGCACCCGTCGCACCCGTCGTTGCCGTCGCACCGGGGCCCCGGATGGAGAGGCAGGCCCAGTCGAGCGTCTCGATGGTCGCTTTGGTGCGCAGCTTGAAGCGCTCCAGCCGGGCCTGCGCCGCGGGCCCGCACCCGGGATCCGTGTCGAGCACGAAGGACTCCTCACCGGTCCGGGTGATCCGGACCCAGGCGTCGACCTTGCCCTGGGGGCTGAGCACGAGTGCCTCGGTCGAGTAACCGACGCCCAGCGGCTCGAGGTCCTGACTGCACTGGCCCTGCAGGTAGGTGAGCGCCTCGGGACCGGTCACCGAGAACACGTCCCGCGGGACCACCCGGGCGCCGGCGCCCGACCGGAGTGATCCGTACCCGCCGTCGCCCGGCGCGCCGTCGGTCACCGCGTCCCCTCCGGTCCCGCAGGCCCCGCAGGCCCGGCGTGGCGGGCCATGGCCACGGCAGACAGGAGGGCGGCCGCCTTGTGGGCGCACTCGGCGTTCTCCATGGCGGGGTCGCTGTCGGCCACGATTCCGGCACCGGCCTGCACCGAGGCCCGGCCGTCGGGGGCGACGGTCATGGTCCGGATGGCGATGGCGGTGTCGAGGTTGCCGGAGAAGTCGAGGTACCCGACCACCCCGCCGTAGACACCGCGCTTGGTCGGCTCCAGGTCGTCGATGATCTGCATGGCCCGCACCTTGGGGGCACCGGACAGGGTGCCGGCGGGCAGGGTGGCCCGCAGCACGTCGATCGGACCCTTGCCGGGGGCGAGCGAGCCGGACACCTGGGACGTCAGGTGCATGATGTGGCTGTAGCGCTCCACGACCATGACCTCGTCGACCACCTCGGTGCCGAAGCTGACCACCCGGCCGACGTCGTTGCGGGCCAGGTCGATGAGCATCACGTGCTCGGCCACCTCCTTGGGGTCCTCCACCAGCTCGCCCTCCAGCCGGGCGTCCTCCTCCGGCGTTTCGCCCCGGGGTCGGGATCCGGCGATGGGGCGGGAGACGACCGTGCCCTCCCGCAGCCGCACCATGGGCTCGGGCGACGCCCCGACCACGGTGACCTCGGGGAAGCGCAGGAAGTAGAGGTACGGGCTGGGGTTCACCAGGCGCAGGACCCGGTAGACGTCGAAGGGATCCGCGCCCAGCTCGGCCAGGTCGAAGCGCTGGGACAGCACGACCTGGAAGATGTCGCCGGCCTCCACGTGCTCCTTGGCCGCCCGCACGGCGTCCTGGTAGAGGCCGTCGGTCATGGTGCGGGTCACGTCGGCGGGCGGCGGCCGGCGCGGCGGCAGCAGCCGGGGGGCCTCGGCCGTCGGGCGCACGCAGTCGACGGCGAGCTGGTCGAGACGGCGCTCAGCCCCGGCCAGGGCCCCGTCGAGCTCGGATTCGCTCCACGTCGGGTCGATCACCACGTTGTCGATGAGCACCACCCGCTGGCGCCAGTGGTCGAACGCCGCCAGCTGGCCGATCACGGCCAGGATGGCGTCGGGTTGGCCGAGGTCGTCGGCCGGGGTGTGGGGCAGGTGCTCCACCTCCCGGACCACGTCGTAGCCGAGGTAGCCCACCAGCCCGGCGTGCAGCGGCGGGAGGTCGGGAAGATCGGGCGAGTCGAACGTGGCCAGGATCGACTCCAGGGCGGACAGGATCCCCCCCGAGCCGGTGACCCCGCCTCCACACAGCGCGTCGAGGTCGAGCTCGCCCCGGGTGGTGACCTCGGCCCCCTTGGCGACCACGGTGGCCAGCGGGTTCCGGCCGACGAAGGAGTAGCGGCCCCAGCGCTCGCCACCCTCGACCGATTCGAGCAGGAAGCCGCTGGTGTCCCCCGTGCCCACGATCTGGAGGAAGGCGGTCACCGGAGTGACGGTGTCGGCCACCAGCTCACGCCACACCGGGACGATGCGATGGCGGCGCGCCAACGCCCGGAACCCGACGACCCCCGGTCCGGTGGGTTCGGTCACGAGGGGGACGGCTCGTCGGCGTCGTCACCGAAGGCGCGGTAGAAGCAGGTCCGGTTCCCGGTGTGACAGGCGCCGGCGCCCTCCTGGTCCACGGTCACCAGCAGGCAGTCGCCGTCACAGTCGTAGCGGACGCTGCGCACGTACTGCCGGTCGCCGGAGGTCTCTCCCTTGCACCAGTACTCCTGGCGGCTCCGGCTCCAGAACCAGGTGCGTCCCGTCTCGAGCGTCTTGACCAGCGACTCGGCGTTCATCCAGGCGAACATCAGCACGGCCCCGTCGCCGGCGTCCTGGACGATGGCGCCGACCAGCCCGTCGGCGTTGTACGTGACCGCCTCCAGCTCCGCGGCGGTGTGGGCGATCGGGCGGGCGATGAAGGTGGGCTCGGTGGCGGAGGTGGTCACGGGGGGCTCCCTGTCGGTGGGATCGGATCGTCGATCGGGTTCGGTCGGTGGCTGCGGTGGCTGCGGTGGCTGCGGTGGCTGCGGTGGCGGCCGGTCAGAGGTAGAGGCCGGTGCCGCCGTCGAATCGCGTGGCGGCCACGGCGTGGACGTCCCGCTCGCGCAGGATCACGTACTCCTCGCCCTGGACCTCGACCTCGAACCGGTCCTCGGGGTTGAAGAGCACGTTGTCACCCACCTTGACCGAGCGCACGTGGGGCCCCACGGCCACCGCCACCGCCCAGGTCAGGCGGCGGGACACCTGCGCGGTGGCGGGGATCAGGATGCCGGCACGGGACCGGCGCTCCCCTTCGGCCTGGCCGACCTGCACCAGGACGCGGTCGGCCAGGACGTTGATCGGGAGCTTGGCGTCGCTGCCGTCCGCTCCCGTCGAGGGCGCCTCCGAGGTCGTGGTTGCCACGGGGGCAGGCTACCGCAGGCCCGCGCGTGGCCGAACCCGCCCGGGCCCATCACCCGGGCACCGGCCGACCGCGGCACCGCGCTCCGGTCAGACCGGGCGGACCGCCACCCCGGCGGCGGCCAGGTGTGCCTTCGCCTCGGCGACGGTGAACTCGCCGAGGTGGAAGATCGACGCCGCCAGCACGGCGTCCGCCGCTCCGTCGACGGCGCCGGCCACCAGGTGGTCCAGCTCCCCCACCCCGCCCGAGGCCACCAGGGGCACCGGGCAGCGGTCGGCGACGGACCGGGTCAGCTCGAGGTCGAAGCCGTCACGGGTGCCGTCCCGGTCCATGGACGTCACCAGCAGCTCCCCCGCCCCCAGCTCGGCACACCGTTCGGCCCAGGCCAGCGCGTCCCGCCCGGTGGACGTGCGTCCGCCGTGGGTGAAGACCTCCCAGGCCGGCGCATCCGGCGGAGCGTCCGGCCGGCGTCGGGCGTCGACGGCGACCACCACGCACTGACTCCCGAACTCGTCGGCCAGTTCGGCGATGAGTGCGGGACGATCGACGGCCGCAGTGTTGACCCCGACCTTGTCGGCCCCGGCCCGCAGGAGCCGGCGGGCATCGTCCACGGCGCGCACCCCGCCGCCCACCGTGAACGGGATGAAGACCTGCTCCGCCGTGCGGGCCACCACGTCCACCATCGTGCGCCGGTTGTCCGACGACGCGGTGATGTCGAGGAACACCAGCTCGTCCGCGCCCTGGGCGTCGTACCGGGCGGCCAGCTCGACCGGGTCGCCGGCATCGAACAGGTCGGTGAAGCGCACGCCCTTCACCACACGCCCGTCGTCGACGTCGAGACAGGGGATCACCCGAACCGTGCGCACGCGGCCACCCCCTCCTCCACCGTCATCCGTCCGTCCACCAGGGCCTTGCCGGTGATGGCGCCGGCGAGGCGTCGCGTCGACCCGTCCGGGGCGACGACCGCCTGAGCGGCGAGTGCCTCGATGTCGGACGCCCTGCCCACCCCGCCGGAGGCGATGACCGGCACCTCGGTCGAGGCCAGCACCGCTCGCAGCCCCTCCAGATCGGGACCGGTGAGCATGCCGTCCCGTTCGATCGAGGTCACGATGACGGCGGCCAGCCCGGCGCCCGCCACGTCGTCGAGCAGCTCGCCGACCGTGCGCCCCGAGCCCTGCTCCCAGCCCCGGATGGCCACCTCGGCCCGACCGTCGGGGGTGGCGCGGTAGTCGAGCCCCAGGGCGATCCGACCCGGATGGGCGGCGGTGGCCGCCCCGACCAGCCCGGGGTCGTCGAGGGCGGCGGTCCCGAGGATCACCCGGGCCAGGCCGCCGTCGAGCAGCTCGGCCACGTCGGCCAGTGTGCGCACTCCGCCGCCGGTCTCGACCGGCACGTCCACCGCTTCGGCGATGGCCAGGACGGTGGCCCGGTTGACCGGCTCGCCGGTCCGGGCGGCGTCGAGGTCGACCACGTGGAGCCACGGCGCGCCACCGGCGGCGAACCGCCGCGCCAGGTCGACCGGGTCGCCGTACTCGCTCTGACGGTCGAAATCGCCCTGGGTGAGGCGGACGGCCCCGCCGCCGCGGATGTCGATGGCCGGATAGAGGTCCATCAGCCGGCAGAGGTCGACGCGTCGACGGCGGCCACGAAGTTGGTCAGGATCCCGAGTCCGACCGAGCCGCTCTTCTCCGGGTGGAACTGGGTGCCCCACACCGGGCCCCGCTCGGCCGTCGCCACCACCGGGCCGCCGTACTCGCACGTCGCCGTGGTGTCGTCGGTGCGCTCGGGGGCGTAGGAGTGGACGAAGTAGACCCAGGCCGGGTCGGGAACGCCGGCCAGCAGGTCGGAGCGGTCGATGGCCAGCGTGTTCCACTGCATCTGCGGGTGCTTCACCCCGGGGGGCAGCCGCCGGACCGTCCCGGACAGGACTCCGAGTCCGCGAGCGGCGGGGTCCTCCTCGGACCCCTCGTAGAGGAGCTGGAACCCGACGCAGATCCCGAGGAAGGGCAGCCCCCGGCCGATGGCGTCGGTGGCCACCTCGCCGAGGCCGCTCGACGCCAGCGCGGCGGCGCAGCGCCCGAAGGCACCCACGCCCGGCAGCACGATCCCGGCCGCCCCGGCCGCCTCGTCCGGGTCGCCGACCAGGCGGGCGTCGGCGCCGACGCGCTGGAGCGCCTTCTCCGCGGACCGCAGGTTGCCGATCCCGTAGTCGAGGACGGCGATCACCGGGCGGGCGGGGTCACAGCGTGCCCTTGGTGGACGGGATGCCTCCACCCTGGACCCGGACCGCCTCGCGGAGGCAGCGGGCGACGGCCTTGAACGAGGCCTCGACGATGTGGTGGGTGTTCCTCCCCGTCACCAGGCGCACGTGCAGGGTGATGGCCGCCGCCGTCACGAAGGCCCGCCAGAATTCCTCGGCCAGCTGCGGGTCGAACGGCGGTGTCCCGAGGCCGGGGGTGTCCGGGGCGAACTCGATCGTGTACGCCAGGAACGGCCGGCCGGACAGGTCCAGGGCGACGTCCACGAGCGCCTCGTCGAGCGGGAGGGAGATCGAGGCGAACCGGGTGACCCCGGCCTTGTCCCCCAGTGCCTCGCCGACGACCTCGCCCAGGGCGATGCCCACGTCTTCCACCGTGTGGTGGGCGTCGACGTCCAGATCGCCCACGGCCCGCACGGTCAGGTCGATTCCACCGTGGCGCGCCAGTTGGGACAGCATGTGGTCGAAGAACGGCAGTCCGGTGGCGATCTCGGAGGCTCCGGTGCCGTCGAGGTCCACTTCGACCTCGATCGACGTCTCCTTGGTGGCCCGGGACACCCGGGCGGCGCGGCGGTCGACCACGGTCGGCTCGCTGGGGTCGGGGGCGGCTGGGCTCATCGCAGGCTTTCGGTCAGTGCAGCCAGGAACCGGTCGTTCTCCTCGGGGAGGCCCACCGTCACCCGCAGGCACCCGCTGAGCCCCGGCCACGTCGAACAGTCTCGCACGAGCACCCCGGACGACACGAGATCGGACCACACGGCGCCCGCCTCCTTGCCCGTCGGGCGGAACAGCAGGAAGTTGGCGTCCGACGGCCAGGTCTCGACCGGGAGCTCTGCGAACGTCGCGGCGATCCGCCCCCGCTCCTCGGCGACCGCGGCCACCCGCTCGTTCATCTCGTCGACGTAGCCCAGTGCCAGACGGCCGGCCAGCTGCGTGACGGCGTCGAGGTGGTAGGGCAGGGCGACCAGCTCACAGGCGGCGACCACCTCGGGATCGGCCACCAGGTACCCGAGACGGGCACCAGCCATCGACCAGGTCTTGGAGAACGTGCGGACCACCACGACGTGCCGGTACGAGTCGGGCCGCCGGGCGCGCAGCTCGAGTGCGGACGACGGCGCGAACTGGCCGTAGGCCTCGTCCACCACCAGCAACCCGGGAACCAGCTCGGCCACGATGGTGATCTGGTCGAGGGTGTCCGCCCTGCCGGACGGGTTGTTCGGCGAGCAGAGGAAGGTCAGGACCGGATCCGACCGGCGGACGACATCGGCCACCACGTCGAGGTCGAGGGCGAAGTCGTGCCGCCGGGGTCCGGCCGCCACCTCGGTCCCGGTGATCCGGGCGATGTGCCCGTGGAGCGTGTACGTGGGCTCGAAGAGCGCGCAGGTCCGGCCGGGGCCGCCGAAGGCCAGCAGCAGGCACTGCAACACCTCGTTCGACCCGTTGGCGCAGAACACCTCGTCGATGCCGACGCCGTGGCTGTCGGCCAGGGCCTGGCGCAGCGCGGTGGCCCCACGGTCCGGGTAGCGGTTGAACTCGACCTCGCCGACCGCCGCGGCCAGTGCCTCCTGCCAGGCCACCGGCGGCGGCATCGGGGACTCGTTCGTGTTGAGTCGGACCGCCACCTCCACCTGGGCCGAGTGGTAGCCGACGAGTTCGGTCAGATCGCTCCGGACCGGAGGCACCCCGCCGTCGGCGCGGCCTCCCGCCCCTACCCCCGCCATCGGAGCCGCACGGACTCGGCGTGGGCCGGCAGGCCCTCGGTCTCGGCCAGGGTGACGACGTGGGGCCCGAGCCTCCGGACCGCCTCGTCGTCCATGCGCACCGCGTGGATGTGCTTGCGGAAGTCGTCGACCCGCAGGGCGCTGGCGAACCGGGCCGTGCGGTTGGTGGGCAGCACGTGGTTGGGCCCGGCCAGGTAGTCCCCGATGCTGGCGGGCGCATTGGTCCCACAGAACACCGCACCGGCCGACCGGATGTTGCCGAGGATCGAGTCGGCGTGCTTGGTGAGCAGCTCGAGGTGCTCAGGTGCCACCACGTTCGAGACGGCCGCCGCCTGCTTCGGCCCGTCCACCAGGACCGACCAGCCCCCGGCGCCCAGCGTGGCCTCCAGGTCGGCCCGGCGCGGGGAGGCGGCCACGATCCGGCCGACGGCCGCGTCCACGGCGTCGGCCACGTCCTCGGACCAGGTGACGAGCCACGCCAGCCCGTCGGGCCCGTGCTCGGCCTGCACGACGAGGTCGATGGCGGCGTACTCGGGCGGGGTGTCGGGCCCGGCGATGACCACCACCTCGGAGGGACCGGCGAACGCCGAGGCCACCCCGACCACGCCGGACACCTGCCGCTTGGCCTCGGCCACGTAGCGGTTGCCGGGTCCCACGATCACATCGACCGGGGCGATGCTCCCGGTCCCGTAGGCCATGGCGGCGATGGCCTGGGCTCCGCCCACCCGGTAGACCTCGGTCACCCCGGCCACCGCCGCGGCAGCCAGCGTGGCGTCGTCGACCCGGCCGTCGGGACCGGGCGGCACGCACAGCACGATCTCCTCGACACCGGCCACGTGCGCGGGCACGGCGCACATGAGGACCGTCGACGGGTAGCGGGCCCGTCCCCCGGGCGCGTAGCAGCCGGCACGGTCGACCGGCCGCACCAGGTGGCGCACGGTGATCCCGCCCGAGGTGAAGTCGTCGGGCGGGTCCCCGGCCTCGTGGGCGTGGTAGGCGAGGATCCGGTCGTGGGCGACGTCGAGCGCCTCCTGGAGCGCCGGCGGGATGCGCGCCAGCGCAGCCCGGATCTCGTCGGGCGGTACCCGGAGCTCGTCGATGTCGACATGGTCGAATCGGGTCGTGCAGGCCCGCAGCGCATCGTCGCCGCCGGTCCGCACCTCGGCGATGATGGCGGCCACGGCGTCAGATGACCGGTCCTGCTCGTCCACCGGGCGAGGGAGCAGGTCGGTAAGCGCGCGGCGGTCACCGGTGAAGCCGCGTAGGTCGAGACGACGGAGTGCCATGGCCCGTCGATGCTACCGGAACCCCGTCGGGGGTCCTCGTGGCCGGCAGGGCCGTCCGGCGGCGGCACGGGCCGACGGTGCCATGATCGTGCCATGCCCGCCCGCTCCGCAGAACTGTCCTCACTCGCCACCGCCCTCGACGAGCTGACCCGACGGGTCACCGTCCACGCCGAGGCGGCCGACTCGGCCAAGGACGAGGAGACGGCGCGCGAGCTGTTCGCCATCGAGCGATCCCTCGCCAGTGCCAACCGACGGCTGTCCCGGCTCGCGCTCACCCTGGGCCGGCGCTGATCCCGATTCGGCGGCGCCGCGGACAGCCGGAACGCGCCGCGCATTCCTTCCCCGGACGCGGCGAAGGCACCCCGAAGGGTGCCTTCGCGCAAGTAGGTCGGGCGGCGGATCCCGATCCCTACTCGAAGGGACCAGTTGGCGGGAACTGGTCCGATGAACAGCACACCACAGATCGACGGAGGAGTCCAGTCAATAAGGTTGCAATCTGGGATAATTTACGTGGCGGCACGGTTATTCGTAGTCAACAGGCACAGATCCAAATATTTCCTTTGCCGGAAGCGATGTCCGCAACGGTACGCCAGACCTCGGAAACACGTGTTGTCGGCGGTTCGACGCCGGGGTGCCACAGCTCTTTACTCCATGGCCCCGTCGTACCCGGTGGGATCACCCGCCAGCCGGCGTGCCGACCCGTCGGCCGCGCGGCGGACGCGTGCCACCATCGAGTGATGCCGACGGGCAGATGTCGGCCAGGACGCACACCTCGCAACGGGGTGACCGGGCCCGACACGTGGCGCGTCCGTGCAGGATCAGCCGGAGACTGAACGCTCCGCGGTCGCGTGCCGGGACCATGGCGTCGAGGACGCGCTCCACCTTGACCGGGTCCGTCTCCGTCGTCAGGCCCAGGCGGAGCGACAGCCGCTGCACGTGGGTGTCCACCGGCAACCCGGGGAGGTCGAACGCCACACTGCGGAGCACGTTGGCCGTCTTGCGTCCCACCCCGGGCAGCGTCACCAGGTCGGCCATCGCCGTCGGGACCTCTCCTCCGAACCGGTCCCTCACGGCCCGGGCCATGCCGAGAAGGCTCCGCGTTTTGGCGCGGAAGAAGCCGGTCGGTCGGATGAGCGCCTCGACCTCGTCGACCGGGGCGTCGGCCAGGGAGTCGGCATCGGGGAACCGGGCGAAGAGTGCCGGCGTGGTGGTGTTGACCCGCGCGTCGGTGCACTGCGCCGACAGGATCGTGGCCGCCAGCAGCTGGAACGCGTCGGCGTGGTCCAGCGCGCACAGCTCGGTGGCCGTGCCCGGGAACAGCTCCCCCAGCCGGCGGTTCGTCTCCCGCGCCCGGCCGGCGGGCGTTCGGGGTCGGGCCATGGCCGGAGGATACCGGTAGGTTCTGCCGCATGGACGAGGCCGTTGTGGAGGTGGTGGCCGGAGTCGACCCACCCCTCGTCTCCGAGGTCACCCGACTGCTCGACGACGTCCGGCGAACCCGGGGTGCAGGTGGCCTGAGCGAGGCACGGGTGCGGGCGCTGGAGCACGCCGTCTCGGGGACGGCGACGGGCGTGGGGGCGGTCCTGGCCGTCACGGCACGCCATCGGGTGGGTGGTCCTCTGGTGGGGTACGCCCAGATCGACGCCGAGGGCGACCGCGCCTCGTCGAGTGGTGAACTCGTGGTCCTGCCCGGAGGCGGTTCCGAAGTGGGGCTGGCCGACCGGATCCTCGGCACCGCCCTCGCCGCGTTCCGGGTGGCGGGAGGTGGCCACCTGCGGTTCTGGGTCACCCACGCCGCGGCGTCCGACGACGCCCGGGTCGTCACCCGGGGGTTCACCGTCGAGCGGGACCTGCTGCAGCTCCGGTGCCCGCTGCCCCTGCCGCCGCCCCGTGACACCGACAGGGCGATCGTCACCCGGGCCTTCCGGCCGGGGGTGGACGAACGGGCCTGGCTGCAGGTCAACAACCGCGCCTTCGCCGGCCATCCCGAGCAGGGCCACTGGGACCTCGGCACGCTCCTCGAGCGGGAGTCCGAGCCCTGGTTCCGGCCGGAGGGGTTCCGGGTGCTGGAGGTGGACGGCCGGCTGGCCGGCTCGTGCTGGACCAAGGTGCACGACGACGAACCCCCCCTGGGGGAGATCTACGTCATCTCGGTCGACCCGGACTTCCACGGGCGCGGCCTCGGCCGGGCACTGACCCGGGCGGGCCTGGAGTGGCTCGCCTCGATCGGGGTGACCACCGGGATGCTCTATGTCGACGGCGCCAACACCGCAGCCGTGACGCTCTACCGCTCGATGGGGTTCACCACCGACCACGTGGACCGGTCGTATGTGGCCGACGTCGCCCCGGGCGACGTCACCGGGTGACGACCCGGGGGCCCCGACGTTCAGCGGGACCCGACGAGGTGCCCGATCGTGTAGGTGACGGTGGCCGCCGCCCCCGAGATCAGGAGCTGCCGGGCGGCCGACCACAGCCAGGACCTACCGGTGAAGGCCGACAGCGCGACCCCGACGGCCAGTGACGCCGTCGCCGCCAGCCCGATCGACCACCACAGTGCCGTCGAGCCGCTGGTGAACAACCAGGGAAGCAGCGGCACCAGCGCCCCGATGGCGAACATCACGAAGGACGAGACCGCCGCCTGGACCGGTTTGCCCGTCTCCCCGGGCGTGAAGCCCAGCTCCTCACGGGCGTGGGTCTCGAGGGCCACGTCCGGGTCCTTCATCATCCGCACCGACAGCTCGTCGGCCAGATCGTCCTCGATCCCCCGGCTCCGGTAGAGCGCGGCCAGCTCCCGGCGCTCGTCCTCGGGATCGGCGAGGATGGCCCGGCGCTCGACGTCGAGCTCGCGCTCCATCAGTTCGGACTGGGCCCGCATCGACACGTACTCGCCCGCCGCCATCGAGAAGGCGCCGCCGATGAGTCCGGCGATGCCGGCCAGGCGCACGGCGGCCGCGCTCGAGTGGGCGCCGGCCATGCCGAGGATCAGGGAGACGTTCGATACCAGGCCGTCGCTGATACCGAAGACGGCGGCACGCGCCCCTCCCCCGCTGACGTTGCGATGCTTGTGCTCCTCGTACACCCGGACGATCGTACCGACCCGGCCCCGGTGAGGCTTCGCTGCCCCCGGGGCGTAGGTGCCCCTCACCACGCCACCGGCCCACCCGCGGGGCGGCGACACCGGCCCGTTGGTGGCGGCACGTACCCTCACCTACAGTCGGGGCATGGCTACCACCGTGCACGGCATCGAAGAGTTCAAGAACCTGGTCGGGGACCACATCGGGTACAGCGACTGGCACGTCGTCGACCAGGCGCAGGTCAACCTGTTCGCCGACGCCACCGGCGACCACCAGTGGATCCACGTCGACCCCGAGGCGGCCGCCAAGGGCCCCTTCGGCGGCCCGATCGCCCACGGCTACCTGACGCTGGCCCTGGCCCCGGTGTTCCTCGGCGAGGTCCTCTATGTCGACGGGATCTCGATGGGTGTCAACTACGGCTGCAACAAGGTCCGGTTCCCCTCCCCGGTCATGGTCGGCAGCAAGCTGCGGCTCGGTGCTGCGGTGGCCGAGGTGGAGGACGTGTCCGGCGGCGTCCAGGTCGTGCTCGACCTGACCCTCGAGTGCGAGGGCGCCCCCAAGCCCAGCTGCGTCGCCCAGGTGGTCTACCGCTACTACGCCTGACCCGCGGGCGTCTCCGGCCGCGATACGGGCCGTCGATGCGAATTCCCAGGTCAAGAGGGTCCCGACCCCGTGCTCGGACAATGTGAGCAACTACTCCTAGAGTGGTGGCATGGAGATGCGGGTGGAGCAGCTGTCGGCACGGGCCGACGTGTCGGTGGACACCATCCGCTACTACCAGAGCAAGGGACTCCTCGAGCCACCCCGCCGCGAGGGGCGCATCGCCTGGTACGGCGAGGACCACCTCGAGCGTCTCCAGCGCATCCGGGGCCTCCAGCACCGCGGCTTCACCCTGGCCGCCATCGCCCGCCTGGTCTCCGGTGAGCTGGATGCGGCAGACGAGGCCCTGCTCGGCCAGCTGTCGGGCCTGCCGGCGACCGCGGAGGCACCCGACCGGCAGGCGACCCGGTACGACCATGCCACCCCGGCCGAGTCCGGCGACGGCGAGCCCGACGGCGAGCGGACCTACTCGCTCGCCGAGTTGGCCGACGCCACCGGGATGCCCCTTGCCCTCCTCAAGGCCATCGAGGCCGAGGGCCTGCTCATCCCCACCCGGGTCGCCGGCCAGGAGCGCTACACGACCGAGGACGTGGCCGCCTCCCGCTCCGGCCTCCTCCTGCTGGAGTGGGGCATCCCCCTCCCGGAGCTGCTCGATCTGGCCCGGCGCCACAACGAGGCCACCGAGGAGGTGGCCCGTCGGGCCGTCGACCTGTTCGCCCGACACGTCCGCGAGCCCCTCCGCCACGGCGACCTGCCCGACGCACTCGCCCACCCGGGTGACGGCCTCCCGGTCGGGGCGACCGGCGATCCGGCGGTCGATGGCCTGGTGCAGGCGTACGCCGAGCTGCTCCCGGCGGTCAACACCCTGGTAGGGCACCACTTCACCCGCACCCTGGTCAAGGTGGCGCTCGACCACGTCGAGCACGTCGGTTCGGCCGAGGAGCGGCGTGCAGTGTGGGACCGCCTCCGAGCGGACGGCGCCGACCCGTCCGCCACCGACGCCCTGGCCGGCGCCACCGACAGGGGGGACCCCCGGTGACGGACCCCGCCCCCGCGTCCACACCCGCTCCCGCCTCGGGCTCCGACCCGGGCCCGGCCCGACCGGTCACCGCCGGTATCTCCCTGGAGGCCGCCGCCAGGGCCCGGGACGCCGACCTGCCCACCGGCGCGGCCAAGACCGAGCTGGTCCAGACCATGTTCGACACCATCGCACCCCGCTACGACCTGGTGAACCGGACCATGACCTTCGGACTCGATGTCCGGTGGCGCAAGCAGTCCCTGCGGGCACTGGGCCTGCCCCCCGGTTCGACCGTGCTGGATCTGGCCTGCGGGACCGGCGACTTCCTGAAGCTGCTGACCGCCGGTGGCTACCGGACCTTCGGCATGGACCTGTCGTGGGGGATGCTTGCCGCCAACCACAGCGGTACCCCGCTGGCCCAGGCCAACGGCGCGGCCCTGCCGGTGGCCGCCGCCGCCGTCGACGGGATCACCTGCGGCTACGCGCTGCGCAACTTCACCGAGCTCGACGCCGTCTTCCGGGAATTCGGCCGCGTGGTGCGGCCCGGCGGCCGGATCAGCCTTCTCGAGGTGTCCGAGCCCGACTCGGGCCTGCTGCGCACCGGGCACCGGATCTGGTTCCGCGGTGTCGTGCCGGTCATCGGCGGGTTGCTCTCGGACCGGTCGGCCTACCGGTACCTGCCCAAGTCAACGGCCTACCTGCCCTCGACCGGAGAGCTCCGGGCGAGCCTCACCGAGGCCGGATTCTCGGCCGTCAACCGGCGCGCCCTGTCGGGCGGGCTCAGCCAGCTGATCACCGCCACCCGGATCGGACGCCCGTGACCACTCGGGCACCAGCCGCCGAACCCGGTGTCTCCCCTCCCGTCGGACGGGTCGGATACGCGGGTGTTCGGATGGCGCTGCCCGCGGGCGGCGCCATCGACCCGTTCGCCCTGGCCGGAGCCACCGGCACCGTGCTGGCCGACGGGGACCGAGTCCTGGTCGGTCTCGGCCGGGCGCTCAGCCTCGAGCTGCCGGGGGGTCTGGCGGACGCCCCGGCGGTGGACGACGCCACCGCCGCCCTGGCCGCCATCGCCTGCGACGACCGACTGCCGCCGGGCAACCACTCCACCGGGCACGCCGTCGTGGCCTTCGCCGCGCTGCCCTTCGACCGGTCGGCCGCGGCCTCCCTCGTGGTGCCGGAGCTGACCTACGCCCGCGAATCGGACGGCTCCGAGTGGGTGACGGTGGTGGGTGCCGTCGGGACCGCCCTGCCCGATCCTGACGATCCCCGGGCGGCGGGTTCGCTGCGCACCCTGCTTGTCGATCGGTCGGGGGGAACCCGGCCCGCAGAGGACGGATCCGGCACGCCCGTCGTCGTGCCCCGGGGTGACGACGACGGGTTCGAACGGTCGGTGGCT
>Ga0302283_1000414_pt1 | contig 34371 bp, 70 predicted proteins | sample III_Fen_E1_4_FD_198770 | JGI IMG/M metagenome (GOLD analysis project Ga0302283, IMG submission 198770) | Peat permafrost microbial communities from Stordalen Mire near Abisko, Sweden - III_Fen_E1_4 | ecosystem: Environmental > Terrestrial > Soil > Wetlands > Permafrost | place: Sweden: Abisko... | reverse complement strand
TTCAGAGGCTAAAGGCATTCTTGAGTCCATATTTACTAATGAACTCGATGATGCACTACGTGAGGTAATAGGCGAAGAATAATTTCCGTTCCCGATCCTAATTGTAAGTGTCAAAAACAACTCATTTTCCCAAGAAAGGAATTTTATATGAGCCAACAAACGCAAAAAGAGGCGGTATTTTCCGCTATTAGTTCAGTCCTGAGTGAAGCAGGAGTGACAGTAAATGAAGGTGATAACTTCGCAAACTATATGAATCGTGAGCTTCGTGCTCAAGTTACTGCGATTCTAGTAGAAGGTTTTAAAGCAGGAACAATCGTTCTTGAAAAGACCTTTAACACAGACGCTGAGCTTCGTACATATTGCTCAGGCTTGACCAGCAACTGGTTACGTAAAGACACACGTCTTAACGGTGGCGGAAAATACGTAGCTAAGAACCCTGGTTCTCGCGTAGGTTCTTCTGATACTTCGCTTAAAGCAATGCGTGCATTGCTCAACACGAAGACTGATCCAGCTGAGAAAGCTGAGATTCAATCGTTCATTGATCGTCGTGTAAGTGAGATCAAAGTATCTCGCAAACCAACTAAGATCATTGATGTTTCTGCTCTGCCAGCAGAACTTCAATACCTCGCTAATACATCTGCAGAGTAATTCAAGTTTACCTATCTGGACATTAATCAGGACATATGTCCCAATTAGTGTTCAGGTAGGTTTTCTATTTCTAGACTTATATCCCGATCATAAGATTAATCATAAATGATGGTTGAATATGACCATTAAACAATTGGAGTGAATATGAAATATGTTAGTATTGTAATGGTATGCTTACTACTTGCGGGCTGTGGTAGCACATCAACAACTGGTTCTCAAGGTCCTGTCGGAGCTACCGGTGCCACAGGTGCAACTGGCGCAGACGGAGCAACTGGAGCTACTGGCGCACAAGGTCCAGCTGGTGCTGCAGCAACACCTGCGCCAACCCCATCTGAATCCCTTGCCCAACAACTGATCGATCAACAGAATTTATACCGACAATCAGTAGGTCAAGAACCTCTGGTTCCTGGTCTCGATTGCAATCTCTATACTGTGCCTAATAGTACAACTGGAATCACTGCGACAGCGAATGGTGGAGTTGCTCCAGTGCTAACTGGTATCGGTAGTTGGACTTATACTGGTCAGTTCAATCAGCCTAATGCCTCAGTTAGTACGGGACTAAGTGTCTTGCCAACAGCACTACAAGGAGTTTATCAAACATTCTTCATAGTCAAATGCACAGGAATCTTTGCGGCCACAGATAACAACTGGCATGAGTTCGATGTCAACAGCGATGATGGCTCTAATCTATATATCAATGGGTTGCTAGTTAACAATGATGGGACTCACGGTTCTAGAGATGTATCCAATGTTAAGTTCCTACAGTACGGAGTATTCTATAGCTTTGAACTAGATTTCTTCCAAGCCGGTGGTCAAGAAGAGCTCATCGTCAACGAGGATGGTAGTCCAATGTCTTCAGGTTCTTTCTTTCACTAAGTTCGTTCGTATCACTCCACCGTGGGTTCAGGCTTAATTGCTTGGACCCACTTTCTATTTCCTTACCGTGTGCCCGACTATACTGACACTGCTACGCCGAGCGCCCTCGCGCTGGCTCATGTGCCGAATCAATATCTTGTTTGGAGAATCACCTATGGACATATATGAAGGCATTTTAGTGAAACAAAAGAACGATAAGTTTATGGTAGTTATTCTTAAGTTGAATCACTATCCAGAACCTTGCTGCGACACCGTGGCTGAAAAGGAAACTAGTGATGAGAATGAAGCCAATATTTGGCTCGATGATGAACTATCGAAATTAGTGACTGGAAAAGGAGTATGGGATGTCTAATGTAGTATCAATCTTTAAGAACAAGGATTCATTCTATGAGAAGAGAATCATGAACATGCACAAGATCGAACTTCTAGAAGAGATGGTCAAATTTCAGGACGAGAAGGCTAGAACAGGCACTCTAACGAGATTGCAGATCAACAACGGGATCATCTTATTCCGCGAGTTGGAGAAGCAAGCTGAAACTCCTGAGATGAAGCAACTAGCGTCTGCCTATCAGAAACATTTAAGACTCACTTTAAGTACATTTAAATGAATGACGAGTTAGATCTATTAAGAGAGTTCGAGCGATTGGTGGCTGAGGGAGGCAAGGATTTTGCTCCCTCTGCGCCTGTTGCTGAGCAATACAAATACTACAACTGCGCTAATAATGCGCACAAATGGAAATGGTACGTCGGAGCGCACATGGATAAGTTCTGGTATTGTGAGTTATGTGATTTAAAAGATCACACTAGGGAATTTCCTAAGTATTAGCTAATAAGTAGTTAGCTGCATTTATACAAATTTCTGGGTTATCTTTAAATAAACCTAAAGCTCTATTACAATCCCCGCAAAGTAAACCTCTTATTTTACCTGTATCGTGGTTGTGATCTACGGCTAGTCTTCTTGGAAGCTCCGATTGATGGGTTTTACACAATGGACAGCGGCTATCTTGATCTTTAAGCTTTTGCTCGTATTGGTCTAATGTTATGCCATAGTTTTTCTTATATTGTGTATTTCTGTCCGCTCTTTTATATTCTTCACGTTTACTGGCAATACGCGCCATTTTAGCCTTTTTAGTACTAGCTTTACAACACGTTTTACATAGTGTACTTAATTTGTCCTTACTATTTGGGTTGGCATAGAATTGGGATATATCAGTTTGCTCACATCTGTTGCATTTACGCATTAAATTATTATACTTAAGATTCTGAAACAATGAACATTAAGAGGAACACAATATGATTAAATTGAAATTAGTACCGAAGACCGAAACTGTAGCTGAATTCTTAGCACGTGGTGGTGAAGTTAAGAAGATGGGCATGAAACAACCTAGAAAGTCTTCGCCTCGAGTAATCAAGGCTGCATCTATTGAAGATGATGTTGACTTCTCGTTCTTGCCAACTGCACTTAAAATTCGCTATGGAATCAAGGTTTAATATGAGTTTCATATTCTTAATTAGCTTTGTTTGCTTTTTGGTAAACGCTTATACTTTACGTAACCAGATTAAGTATGGTGGAAGTAAGTGGCGAATTGGTTTCAGCGCAATCCTTACCGCCTATATGGGCTGGGTTTCTTACGCGACCTTTCACTAAGGAGTAAATATGAAACTATTAATGTTTATTCTATTATTCACATACTCAAGCGCACTTGCTTCTAACTGCAATGTTACTGTGTGTAATCGCATCCATAGGTTTAGTTTGAGCATATGGAGCCACATGAAAGATAGCATGGGAGAGACTTGCTTCGATGTTGTTCTGCCCAAAGATCAAGCAGTAGTTGGACATGTATTGTCCAGTGACTCTAGATGGTATCAAGGCAGTTCTATCAATCCGACCAAAGAATCTGTTACAACTGTTAAAAAAGTTAATTCGTGTGAGTAAAAGTCCTCATACAGATGGTTATAAATCTGCATTATATTTAGTTCATCTACTTATGATGCTAGAAATCTCTAAAGATAGAGACAATAAACTTGTACCCTTCACCATAGAAGGTTTTGCACTTAGACAATTGAAACTATCAAAAGAGATTAAAGTACAATCTAACTGGAGGTTCGCATGGACTCTATTAAAGAATTTTATCTGATGAGGATCGTTGATGAAACGGGAATTAGCGGAACTGGTATGGTTGCTCGTGGTGTTATTATGCCTAGCGGGCTTGCGGTTATGGAGTGGCAAACCTTTCACTCTTCAGTCGCCATCTACAAGAACATTGCCGATGTCGAGGCTATTCACGGACACAATGGAAAGACCCAATTAATATTAGGTAAACCTCCAGCTCAACCTGAGATTGAGAAGCCTAAAAGAGGTAAGAAGAAAAGTGAGACTTCTAAAGCCTGATTGGTACGGATTAGATCATAATGCAGTCAAGACTCAGTTTGAGGGTGATCTCTCATTCTGCAATGAGTTTTGCGTATTAGGTGAGTATGCTCCATCCGCTGTATATGTTGCCGCTAAACCTAATAAGGCAAAAGGCCACAAGAAGTATGCGCTCTTAACTAAATCTAATGGTCAATGGTACATTCGAGGCATGTCTCCTCAGAAGATGAGACAGTTTAGATACCAAAAGGCAATCCACTGTTTAAAGTGTGACGATATCGTTTATAGCGTCAATAGGCATGACATGAGGCATTGTACATGCGGTAATGTGGCAATAGATGGCGGCAAGGATTACACTAAGATTAACTTTAAAAGCGGATCAACCTTCGAACAAGTAGTGATAGACCTAATAACCTGCAATCTTGCTGATCCTAATAAATTGTATGCGAAAGTCAGAAAGAAAAAGACTAAAAAAGCTAAAAAAGCCTAAGCTTCGTGTTCCTATTGCCCCACCAGGCAAAAGGCATAAAACGAAGAAGGACTACAAGCGTAGAAAGAGAGTGGAGTCGAATGAAACTTAGTAGTTCCAAACAGTATGATTCATTTTTCGATCTTACAAATCTTTTATCTGCGTTAGCAATCGTTGATACTTCTGATATACAAGAGAGTTTTAGTGACGCCTTCGCAGATGACTGGGAGAAATGCGATGATTGCGGTTATGAAGGATTAAACTACTGCGATTGCTGGGACGAAGATGAAGATGATGAAGACTGGGACGATGAGGACGAATGAGAGTAATTGATACAGTTGAGCAGTACAATTCATTTCGCCATCTAATGAAAGTGATGCATCGTCTTGAGTTTAAGACAGTCAATGCATTAGATTCCAATGTATTAGATATACTCGGCGATGAATTCGAAGTGTGTCCTGACTGTCTTGAAACAATGGTCAACTGTCAATGTAACTATATAGATCATTACGATCGCTACGGTACAACAAGTAGCCCTAGCAATCCATATGACGATTATGATCCGGGTTGATAATCTCCAAAATTATTAATTTTGTATAATATCTATGTCAGTAATTTTTAACCAGGAGATTTTGTGAATATCAAGCATGCCAACGACCCTCAAATAAGAGCACTGAAGCGATTACAGGCAGCACAGACTGATTCGTCCAAGAAACTAGAGATCCAGATTCTAATAGAGAATCGCATCGAAGAGCTGGAAAACCTTAAGGCTTCATAATCCGAAACAATATATCGCTGGAGGAATAGTATGAGCACCAATCTATATAAGGTTTCTAATAAGTTATGGGTAGTTATAGCGCACAAATCTTCTAGTGATCGCTGTATGTATCCTTCAATAGAAGAAGCAGCGACTCAACTTGAATCACTCGGAGTTCCAGATGAAGAGATCGATATAGCTCTAATCGAGATGGTAGGCAATGAGCACAACATGGCTCAGTTTGGAGCATTAGAGGGTAGATTCATATTCAGCAGTCGGGAGGACATAAGTGGGATCTTTACAGAGCATTGAAACTCCTCAGAGATATAACTTTAAGATCATAAATGAGCTATTAGTTCAAGCTAAAGCGCTCAACATAGACCTAGAGGGATTCATTGGATTCTTGGGAGCTCAAGTACAAGCGATGCTTGGCTGTCCACCAAACTACTCTAAGTTTGGCAAGAAGGAGAGAGCTTGGATTATGCGAGGTTTCTATCCTGGTACGCCTCTATTCTTTAAGCTAACAATAGGCACAGATACCAACTCACCAAGCGGCGGTAATCAGTATAACGTTAAAGCTGTTCCTTTAAGAGTCAATAAGACTGTAAAAGGACATCAATCTGAGGCCTATATATGGCTAGACTCCGCCAAGATAAACGAAGATATTACTAATAGGATGGAGAATGAGTTCTTCGGCGCTAATCATGAACTTGAATCGCTATTAGATATCCATATCAAACTACCTCGCTGCATGTCGCCTCGTGGATGCCAGATGTTCCGATACGATATTCCTTCACCAAAGAAGGAGAAACCATGAGCGATATAAGACAGCGTATCTTAGATAATATAGAGGCAGAAGCTAAGGCTTATATTGAAAAAGGTATTCCCATGAAGGATCGAGGTCCTATGTGGGCACAAGTTGCCGCCGATGCGTTAACTGATGCGAGAACAAAGTATAAGCCAACAGGTAAAATTCGTAAGGGTCTAACTCCAGAGCAACGATTGAAGCGTCTTCAAGAGAAGAGAGCAAAGCGCAACGGTATGAACTGGGATGAGTGGATGAAGATCTGCAAATCTCGCTACAGTATTGATCCTGTTACGTTCACCGTCACCAGTATAGCCAATGGACCTAGTAATGGTAGAACTTGGCTATGTCAGAGTGAGTATGAAGCTGATCAACGAATCTATGAATTAACAGGTTATACAGAGTATGATCACCACATTCGAGAAGGTCATGAGACCGTAGACTTTCGCTATAATCCTCTAGAGAATAACGGTGCTGAATGAAAGTATCTTATCTTAATGACGAACAGAGACCTATCACTCTTCGCATCCTAGACGCTAATTATGATGGCGCAACTGGAACCGGCGATACTTACATGACTCTGCAATCTTGTGAAATGAAAGTGTTTGAAGTAAACATACCTGAGGATTGCATTCTATTTGTTAAGAAGTGGCCCAATATGGTTATGTTTTCTTATACTTCAGCTTCTGTGCAGCCTCAATCAACTGGATCGCAGCCTTATCAGGATAAAGCATGAGCGGATTTCTATCTGCATGCTCCCAGTCTTTTGGACTCAACTCTTCCTTGAGTATGGCAGAAAAGCCGCATGTTGGGCATTTCTTCCACCAGTACAGCTCGGGATGTGGTTCCATGCAGCCTGCATGGCAAAGGGTGCAGACTGTCATTCCTCTATTATCTCAGGAGTTTAGGTTATGTCAATAGGTATGTTGGTGACAACGTTACTACAGTCTACTGCTAAGTTCTCAGCTAGGAAGATTCCAGGCGTTGAGAACACAGAGGCATATATGAGAGCCTCTAAGAGTGCTCTTGCTACGTGTAGTGAGTATGGTGATGATGTAAACAGCATGCTAGCTTGGGTTAAAAAGTTAAGGGTAAATGCTGAGAAGAACCTAATGCCTAGACGCAGATTGTTCTCTGATCCCAATAAGTATTATCTGCTTGGATTAGATCACGCTGTAGATGTTGTAAGCTGTATTGCTGCCAGATTTGAGAATGGTTACACAAGTCCAGATGAGGTCTTCGTTAGGAACCTATTAGCGTATAGTAAATATAAAGTTAAATGATCTTGCCTGGAGCGACTGTTGCTCCGGCTTGAGCTGACGCACTACCAGTAGTAGCTACTGCTATTCCTGGGACGACTTCAGCATTCTGTTGGATCTCGTTAACTATATCCAATGCTATGTCGCTAATGGCATCTGCCATCTTAGCCCATTGAGCGTCAGCGACGGCAGAGTAACCTGTACCGCCGGATACTTCAGAGCTAAATACTCTTTTGAGTCCCTCGTGGATGCGTGATTCAAGCTTTGCTTTCATTTCAGGTCCGACTAATGCCATAGAGTAGTTATACTCAGGAAGTAGAATAGGATTATGTATATATTGTTTTTGTTTTGGTGGGGACCTACTGCTGCTACTGTTACGACTATAACCGTAGACTCATTGACTCAATGTCAGTCAGTTAAAAGACAGCTTACTGAGTCCAACAAGAAGTTACCTGGCGATACAATGATTACTTGTGTGGCAAAATAATGCTTATAGAAGTTTATACCGACGGCTCAGCTACCACAGCGGAAAAACCAGGGGGTTATGGATATGTGGTGTGCGTCAATGGGGTCAAGGTCCATGAAGGATCAGGACACTTACTTAAAGCTACTAATAATGTTGCAGAAGTTACAGCTGCGATCCGTGGACTCACTTACGTCGCAACTACAGATGTCCCCGGCATTTCGAGCGGCGCGGAAGATGCTCCAGGAGATGGAACAAGAGTTGTACTCATCTCCGACAGTCAACTTACGCTTAACTGGGCTACGGGCAACTATAGATGCAAGCAATGGCATCTCATCCCCTTAGTTATAGAACTTAGAAAGATATTTATCAAGCTCAATGCTGAGACGCGTTGGGTGAAAGGTCATAATGGCGACGAACATAACGAACGATGCGACGTCCTTGCTGGCGAAGCGCGACAAGACCCCACAAGAGCAGACAGTTAATCAAGAGATAATCTTAATGATTAAGTCTCTTCGTAGTCTTACTAGGTTACTAGGTAAGCTTGACATTAAATATTTTAGATACTACAATGACATATACTTAGAAGAAATAAAATATCGTAAACTCCATGGCATACATACAAAAATAGAAGCTGAAGAACACCACTATGGCTGGGGTTTAAAAGAGTGTAAAGATTTCGTGTGTACGTATCTAGGTAGAGAAACTGCTGCCGCAACCGCAACTGCGCTTCGCATTGGGATTATTAAAGGTAAATCCGACTCCGTCTAATCCATCAGAGTGATCTAACTCTAATCCTTTAAGAAATAAGATTGATTTAGAGTCAATAACTACATTAACACCGTCAAATGAACAGTGAGTATCTTTATCTGACAGAGTTCCATGACCGACAAAGTCTAGTTTGTAACTCATTCCAGAGCATCCACCGCCAACGATAGCAACGCGTAAATACATAGGATCAACAGGATTTCCCATTAAAGCTTTAATCTTAGCTAATGCTCGGTCGGTTACTGTAATTGGATTAGATACCGCAGACGCCATTGGTACATTGTACCTCTTGCTCTTCGAAAACAACACCCTCATTCGCTAGAGCTTCAGCGAGCTCTACGCGTTCTAATGGCTGTCCATCTCTGCATCCATCTGGGTAACATGTGAAGCCACGTAGACGTTTAGCATACTTAAGGAGAGTGAGAGCATTATCTTTTAGGGTATCAGGGTTGTTCTGCTCTGATCCCCATGCCGGCATGTTGCATGTAGAGCTAATAGCCATATCTACATACTGCTGAACATCTGCTTGAAACTTAACTCTCTCCTTGAAGCTGATGTCATAAGAATCTTTAATATCTTCGATCTTTACGCCTGCAGCCAATAGACGCTTGATAGAGCCATCGACTACATATTGATGAACCCACTTACCATCCTTAAGATAACGACGCTTGTATGCCTTACAGAATAGAGGTTCGATGCCGGTAGTTGTCTCAGCTAGAATACCGATAGTACCGTTAGGTGCAATTGCTCTAACGCCTTTAGGCACAGCGAGTCCAAGTTGCTTTGCATATACGAACGCTGCTGAGTCGCTCTCCCTTTCATATGTGGCTAGCCATTTATGTAACTCTGGAGTACATTCATACCCAAAACCTCTGGTCATCAACCACTCGTGCATTCCGCCTAACCCTAAGCCAATGCGGTTATTCTTATCGCCCACTTCACGAATCTTATCTGTAGGAAGATCTGAGTATATAGAGCCACATAATAGGAACATGGTTGAATACTTAATGACTTCAGCAAACTCTTTTCTATCTGCACAGCGATTCATCCATACTGTACCTAGATTACACTTATCGCTATCGTCTTCAGAGACTACCTCTGTGCAGGCATTACGCAGAGACTCTGCATCCTTGCGAAAGTTAAATGCCATGCCTGGTTCAGCTGTTCTAAATGCCTGATTACAGTTAGTCATCCACACTTTCATTGCCTCTTGGTGCTTTGGATGATCTGGATCTTCAGCAGCTATGAAGAACTCAGTATCGTAGTTAACAGAGATGTTTGTGTACTCCATTGGAAGTCTGAATAGAAAATTCTTAGCTTTCATTGCCCTTAGATCATCGCTGTGATTCTTAGATGCCATGAACTTATATATATCGTGGTGAGACCATTTTAATCCTGCCCATATAGCAGAACGTCTCTGTCCACCTTGCATGATATGTCTACCGGCTTCATTCACCATCTCCATAAGAGATAGAGGACCAGTACAAAAACCACCGGTTCCCTTGATAGGAGCTCCGTCATAGCGAATGTCTGAGTAGTCTACACCGATGCCGCCGCCGGTTAATAGACTGGCTGTAATCTTCTGCATTAGGTCTGACCAGCCTTCGCGACTATCTTCAGCTCTAAATAGGAAGCAATTATTAACTTGGTGAAACTGTCTTCCTGATGAGTATAGATAGCGTCCACCTGGAATGAACTTACGATCTACCATGTACTTTAATATTTTTTGCTTTGCTTTTGAGTCTAGTTTTTGTCCGCACACTGCGCTCACTACTCGTTGACAAGTGTCCGCCCACGTCTCCGTGGCGTTCATACTGTACTTCTGCATGTAGATATCGAATGCGAATTTGCTTGTGAATACGTCGAAGTTGCTATTCAAGTTGATCTCCTGGTGATTATCTAGGTGTTGTTCTAAAGATATATCTATTTTACAACGCGTTGAGATAAAACCGCGGCGACATAGAAAATGATTGCAGAAAGTATAATGTAAAAAAGTTTCTCAATCATGAGAGAGGGAGTTAGAATGAATTATAAGTGTTATGCTGGTAGTGCGTTGTTGTTGGCTTTAGGTTTTGCTGCAGGAAGTCATTTCTCTGCTAAGAAAAATTATGAAGCAGGTCACCTTGAGGGTCGCCTGAGTGCATGTAAAGATGCTACGGTGATGTTAGGTAATAGTGGATTTCCAGTTCCACTCGACTGTACTGTAGATGCTGGCGAAGTTTATTTCACTTCTCCTGCTGCTCCAGGTAAAGAAGTTAAATTAGATTTTAGTGGTTCAAAAGAGTAATTAGATTCCAAATGCTGTGTGACGACCAGGACCTGAGTTCTCGTTGTTACCGCATTTGCATGGTGGGTGTTTGCAACCACAACCGGGATCTTTTGAATCGCCTTTGTGGACTTTGCTATCTGACCCATCGTAAGGCTTTCCAGAAACTTTTTCTTTCTTGGAGTCCTTCTCACTAGTCATTGGCATTACTTTAAAATTATCGTGATGACGCTTAGGCTCTGAGTTAACGCCTTCGTCTTTAACCATATGAACCTTAGGTTCTTTCATCTTCTCTTCTTTAGGAGATGAGGTACGGTTGATACCTTCGTTAGCATAGCTCTCGTCTTTATGCATGCCAGCTTTAGATCTAGCTGTCATCTCTTTTTGGCCGATTTCTTTTCTACCGATTGATGCTGTAATAGCTGCTGCAGAATCCTTGCTGTGGCCTTGACCCTCAATCTTATGCTGAAGAGTCTTGAATGCACTCTTCTCTAGCTTTTCGATAATATCATTTGCCAAGCTTTCAGCCTTGGTCATCTTGTCTTTGCCTTGTGTACTAAAGTTCTTTGGCTCATCTGGAGTAGTTGCTGCTTTGTTAAGCTTCCACTGACCATTGTTATCAAACTTAATAACCTCAGACATCTCCATGATGTCTTGACCGTCCTTATTCATATCCTCAGAACGATACATTCCACCTTGTCCGCCGCTTGTTCCGGTGGTTGCATTAGGTTGACTTGAGTAAGACGCATTAACGTTCTTATGTAGGTCTTCTTGAATCTCTTTAAATCTGGTAATAAGCTTATCCATCTTGTTGGCCATAGAGTTCAATTTTATCATAATCCTAGGCCTGATGGCTTAAGCTAAGTACAATGTCCTAAGGAGAGCACTTATGACAGCGAATGACAAGAAGAGCAGGGTTAATTTAAGTGGAGAAATAGTGGTAAATGAGTTCACTCAGGACTCTGCCCAGGAATTCCGGGAAGACGTCCTGGACGAATCTAGAGGAGACCCACTTAAGCCTATCGTTATCTATATCGATTCATATGGCGGTCAAGTAGATGCCCTAGGGAAGATGCTAGAGACCCTAGACGAAGTACCTAATCCCATCATTACGGTGGCAATCGGTAAGGCCATGAGCTGTGGAGCTATGCTTCTAAGTCATGGTGACATTAGATTCGTAGGTAAGCATGCCAGAGTTATGGTCCACGAAGTCTCTGGAGGATCCTCAGGAGATGTACATGATGTCAACGCAGACGTTGAGGAGATCAAGAGACTCAATAAGTACTTCATGGGATTACTAGCTAAGAACTGCGGTATCAAGGGTGGCTATGATGCACTGCGTAAGAACATTAAGGAACAGGATGGCAGAGAGCACTATATGGATGCTGCAGCCTCCGTCAAATTTGGTATAGCAGACTACATCGGTATGCCGAAAGTAAATAGAATGAAGATCTACCAGGTTGAGATTACCCCGCCAAAGCAGAAGATAACTAAGAATAAACCTGCTCCTAAAGGTAAGGGTAAAAAATCTGAAACGAAACGTTGATATTACAGGAGGACACAATAGATGTCAGAAAATCAAGAGAATAATGCACTGCAGGAAGTAAGCAGAAAAGTCGTAATTACCCCGGAAGATTGTCAAGGAGCTGCAGAGTTCTGGACACACTTTGAGGTACCTATGCCAGAAGAGCTGAAGCTAGCATTCGATACGTTCGCAGCAGATCCTACATTCGAGAATCAAGATAAGATTCGCCTCACCATCGCCCGTGCTATTGCTTATACGCCGCACGACGCCTTCAGAGATGAGATGTTCAAAGAGGTAGTAGAAGAGTGTAAAGCAGTAGAGTACGATATGGGCTTCGATCAGAACCTAGAAGCGGCTTTATTGACAACAAACTCACTTCCGCCTGTTCCAGACGATAATTAAGCTCTTAGGTTCGTTCACTTTGTTGAGTGATATAATTAACCTAAGGAGCCCAATTTGTCAAAGAAATCAAAACGTAGGGCTGAACTAAGACAAGCAGAGAGAGACCGTGAAGACGAGCTCTTTGAGTTGGATGACGCTGACCCTATTGAACCCAGAGTAATGGAGAAGATCACCATGGCGCCTCTTTTAGATCCCGCTGAAGTAAACCGACTCCTTAAAGCATCAGATACACCATATAAAGCACCATCACGTGCTGCTGATTCCTATCTGAACTATCCAACCTACAACCAGTACGAGTGCCTCGCATTGCTCAACGATAAGCCTGTTGAGAAGAAGGCCGGAAAGAAGAAGCAGTAATGGGCTTTAGTGAAGATGACCGAATACGACATAAGAACAGAGTTCAAAACTTAGTTCACGATCAGTATACTTCTTTAAAGGATAAGGGTTGTACTGACTCTGATGTGTTAAGTTACTTTGATATCAACTATCGCGACACGCCGTTCCGAAACGAGATATTCTCAACGATCAATAAGATTGTTGGGAGATCAAATGACGAAGTTCCTACTAACAGCTAGTCTAATAGCACTTTTGTTTTGTTCTAGATCATTAGGTTCTACTATTAAAGTCGCTGTCATTGATACGGGTATTGATGCTGCATCGTCTCACGACCTCTGCACCTTCGGTCATAAGAGTTTCGTAAATAACTCTTCTCCTCTAAAAGATACTCATGGACACGGTACTCATATCGCAGGTCTTATCAGTAAGTATGCTGGTAAGGGCGATTGGTGTATGGTTGCCATTAAGTTCTACGATCCAGATGCTAGCAGTAGAGCTAATCTAGAGAGTATGAGGCAATCAATTCAGTATGCTATCGACTTAAAGGTTGACTACATTAATATCAGCGGTGGTGGATTTCAACCCAATGACGGTGAGAAAGCTCTTATTATCAAAGCCTTAAACAAAGGTATCAAGGTTGTTGTTGCCGCTGGCAACGGTGACGATAATCATGTAGCTGTAAACTTAGACAAAGATTGCTCTTACTTTCCTGCTTGCTACGACAAGCGTATATTAGTTGTTGGCAACTTAAAGGATACAGATAGCAATCCAGACTTCGTTACGTGGAGCGGAGAGAAGTTAAGTCGCGCACCAAGTTCTAACTATGGTTCCTATGTTAAGAGATGGGAAGTTGGAACGAACGTTGAATCTACATTACCTGGAAATCGTAGAGGACGTATGACTGGTACTTCGCAAGCAACGGCTATCGTTACAGGTAAATTACTCAATAAGGCTTTACAGATTCAATAGCCTGAGTATCTTAAGGTATAATTGATCTACCTAGGAGATCCAATGTCTTTAAGAAACCTGTTCAGAAGTACTCTAGCGGCGCTAATAATAGTTCTGGTCCCAATGCAATGCACCCACACAGTAAAGACAATCGATCCAAATCTTCCAAAACTAAACACTTATAGAAATCCTAACGATCAATCACCTAAGATGACTCCAGTAATACAACTCTTTCGTAAAGGTAGATTCTACTGCACGGCATTCGTTATCGGTAATAACTACGCAATCACAGCATCACATTGTTTAGTAAACGATGAGGGAACAGATCGAACTGACGATGTTATCGATGTTCGCTTGAACAACAAGCACGTCACTGATGCTAAAGCAGTTGGTGCAGATTACAGACGTGATTTAGGTTTAATTCAAGGTGACTTTTCAAAGTTCGACATGATAGAAGTAGAGAATGACCACCCAGGTTTTCAAGCAGGTGAACCGCTGTTAGCATGCGGATATCCAGGCGGAAATAAGAACTGGACCTGTACTACATTTCAACCGCAGGTTAACGATGAGTTCTTCCTAAGAGGTCCTGGTATATTAATGCCTGGCATGAGCGGTGGACCAGTCATTAATCTAATCACTAAGAAAGCTATAGGCGTTAATTGCCATGTTTATCCAGGCTCAGGTGGCGATGTTGGTGGAGTAGGTATTTCTTCACTCTACGGTGTTCTAGGCGATTTCAACATCGAACCATAATCCTGATCGTATAATTCAACAATGGTAATCAATACTCTTGTTGTTGCTAAGCTCTTCGTCCTTCATTTTATAGCTGATGGCTTACTCCAATCGCGAGATATGGGTAAGAGGAAGTCTACTGAGTTTAAAGTTCTTTTAGCTCATCTAGCTATTCAGTTTGCAGTATTTCTACTATTCACTAATATCAAATTCGCACTATGTAATGCTCTAATTCATGGAGTCATCGATTGGAATATCTGGCGCGCATATAAATGGTCAGTGTTCAAACGTAAGGAACAAGGTAAGATTGCAGATCTGTTTCAGCCGGCGGATTCAAGGGGTTATCAGTTCAGACATTGGGACGATGGTTGGTTCTTTCACACAATCCTATTCGACCAGATGCTTCATGGTTTAACCTATATCTTCTTAGCGGGAGCGTTCTTGTGAAGATGGCTATATTTCCGGGTAGCTTCAATCCTTGGCATGATGGCCATGAGGATGTTTTAAACAAGGCGTTAATGATATTCGATAAGGTTATTCTGTCTCAGGGCTTTAACCCACAGAAACCTGATGAGAAAGCTTTATTCCCCGCTTATCTTACGGTTAAGTATGGTGACAAGATTGCCATGACCTGGAGTCAAGGTCTCTTAGTAGATCAACTTAAAGCTTTACCTGTACATGCAGTCATTAAGGGTCTGCGTAATGCTACTGACCTAGAGTATGAGAAGACTCAGCAGTACTGGAATGAAGACCTTGGCATCGAGATCCCGACAGTATATATCGTTACGGATAGAAAGTATTCTCACATCTCTAGTTCCGCTATCAGACAAGTCGAAAGGTTTAAGAAATGAAGACATTACCAACCCTATATAAGAAGACATCTACCGGCGCAATCCAAGAGTGGAGCATCGGCGTGGAGAAGAACGTTATCATCACGATACATGGTCAGAGTGACGGAAAGAAGCAGCGTGGAGAAGACACTATCAGAGAAGGCAAGAACCTGGGAAAATCGAATGAAACTACTCCAGCTGAACAAGCTCTTGCGGAAGCTACAGCTAAGTGGGAAGGCAAGATTAAGAAGGGGTACGTTGAAGATGTTTCGCGCGCCTCTGCAGGGGAAAAGGACATTGATGGTGGATACGACTGTATGCTCGCCCACAAGTTCGCAGATCACGGACACAAGATAAAATACCCTGCTTACATTCAACCTAAATTAAATGGACATCGCTGCTTGGCTACCATCAATGATGGAGTCTGCACTCTATGGAGTCGTACTAGGAAGCCTATCACCAGCATGCCGCATATCGTGAAGGAGCTTCAAGATGCGTATCCGACTGGTAGTTATGAACTTGATGGTGAGCTGTATAATCATTCCTACAAGGATAGTTTCGAGCATATTGCTTCGCTCATTAGACAAGAAACTCCAAAACCAAATTGCACGGACGTCGAGTACCACGTCTATGACCGACCAGCTCAGGCAGGATTTGCAGAAAGAATCAAGCAGCTCGGAAAAGAACTCAACGTCGACAGATTCGGACCAGAGTTAGAGTACATTAAGTTCGTAGATACTATCTCTGTTAAAGATGAAGATGAGATGATCGGGGTGTTCGAACAGTTCCTTAAAGAAGGATACGAGGGCGGAATGGCTCGCAATTCTGATAGTCCTTATGCTGGCAAGCGTAGCTATGATCTGCAGAAGATCAAGGAGTTTCAAGATGACGAATTTCCTATCGTGGGGATCGAAGAAGGTCGTGGTAGCTATGCTGGTTGCGGTATCTTTATCTGCAAAGCTAAGAACGGTGAGAACTTCAGTGTTAAGATGCGTGGGCCTAAGGAACAACTTAAGGAGTTCCTAGACTCTCCCTCTACGTGGAAGGGTAAAATGCTCACTGTAAAGTATCAGTACATCAGCGTATATGGTATACCCATCTTTCCGGTTGGAGAGAGATTCGCTGAATAGAAAGAAAATAATATGAGTAAAACATGGTTAATTAGTTGTGGAATTGGTTTAGTTCTTAGCTTCCTTCTTGGTTCATCATTTGATGGCACCTTGTTAGGGTTAGGAGTTGCATTGATTGTTGGTCGCATTGGTTTTGTTAAAGGTTGGATTACATGAGCTACACGCCACTTAACGATACTCTGTATATTCCCTTTGATACTGAAACAGGAGGAGTTGTAGAAGAGTCCACTCTTCTTACCGTTCACTTTGCTATATGTGACTCTAAATTTAATATCATCGATGAACTAGATTTAGCTGTTAAGCCCAATGGTAGGGAAGCTCAATACAATATCACTGCACGTGCACTTGAGATCAACCATATCGATCTCATTGAGCATGATAAGGTCGCCAAGACCTTTAGTGAAGCGGGACAAGAGCTGCGTAACTTCCTATGGAAGTATTCCAACAACGGAAAGATTAAACTTATTCCTGTAGGTAAGAATGTAGGGTTCGATATCAAGAAGGTCAATGACCAACTGCTCGGAGCATCGACTTGGAACCAATTCGTTTCTTATCGTACATATGATATTACGAGTATGATTATCATGGTTAAGCGCAAGGGATTACTGCCTGAGGATGCACCGGAATCATTAGAGGAGTTAGGTAAGTACTTCGGTATTGACTTCGTGGCTCACACAGCTAAAGGCGATAACTATGCAGGTATTGAAGTCGTTAAACGTCTAGAGTCCTTGTGAGCTATCGCATGGAGTTTGTCTTGAGAAAGACAGGCTTTTGTGAGTGGTCAATCTACTCTAAAGAGGGTAGGTGGATATATACTCTTCCCAGGGTAGAAAGCCCTACGACAGCTATGGATGACGCTAGTGCGTGGATCACATCGTGGCCAGGTTCTATTATAAGGATGGAAGATGAACAAGACAAGCAGACAGATTGAATGCCTAGCTAGGATAGAGACAGTAGGTATCGGTGTTCTAGATTTGATTATGGAGTTCCTAATGGCAGAGAATCTCATGAACAAAGAGGAGCGTCGTGTGATGCTCGCGGGTTCTGCTGTGCCTAAGAGTCTTCATACCTTTCTTGCCAACCTATCTAAGGAAGGCAAGCTGCAACTATTGGAGTACGAGTGGAATCTCCTCCCGATCGAAAGAATCAAAATAACGGTTGTGACAGATCGTAACAGTAAAGAGTTCACTTACAATCATTGAGGTTATATGGCTAAAGGACAAAAGGAAGCAGTAATAGAATACGTTAAGCAGGCATTGCCAGGCTTTGTTCCATTCAAGGACATAGCCTTGGTGCACCTAAGTCATAGCGCTCTAGAGGCTATCAAAGCTCATATCTGTACTGATATAAGCAATGGTGTAGTTGAGTATAGTAAAGACCCTACTAACCTTGCTGAGGTCCGTACCTATGGTCGTTCCATGGTCATGAACCATCTAAAGAAGGCCAAAGAATTAAACGGCAAACAAGTTTACAATCCTAATCCGAGTGTGGTACAATCTAAAGACAAACCTCTTAAAGGTATCAATGTGGACCTTCTTCCACCAGATCTTAAAGCGTTTGTTGAAACCCTCACATAAGTTCGCGCGAGCGACGACAATAGAGGCGTGCCAGCACTAGACTGGTCCAAGGTAGTCCTTGGCGCAAAAATTTTCATAGCGAGTATTAAGCAACGGTGGCTTGGGAGTCTCATAAGCTCCAATCGCTGGGTTCGACTCCCAGACTCGCAACCACCTTCCTGACACCGCTACGCCGAGCCCACCTACCACAATCCCCGATCGTATAATAAATTACAAATGGACAAAGACTGTACGTTTGGCAATAAGACTATTGAAATATGGGACGGCGGAGCAATCCGCATCCTCATAAGAATTCCTAATAGTTACTACATGGAAGCAGTATTTACAGGAGAACAGCTCAAAAATCTTAAGAAGATGGTGGACTATGCCTGCAAAGAAAACAACCGTAAACAAAGGCGCCGTACAAAAACCCCTAAGAGATCCAGATCATCTAAGTAAACGTGGAGTCCCATATTGGTGGGCACCGGAATGGACTCGAGGTAATAACTCCACTGGAACTGCATTTGGCAAGATCAAAGCTATCCTAGAGAACAATACAGTTAATCTATACATGGTGTCTAAAGATGGCAACATGAATTACCTTCAAGGTTCCATTCAGAGAGAGTTCAAAGACTGGCACGATGACCGTCAAATTGACTACATCCTATTAGGTGAAACACCTGAGGCTGCATCTGAACTGATAATCTCTGAAACAGAAGATACGGTCTATGAGTGAAAAGCCTTTAAAGAAGTATATAGTAATGGTCCATGCTAGGGACAAGGAGCTAAAGAAGCAGATAGAGATATCTGGCAAGGATAAGGCTTCAGTTAAGAACTACCTACGCACTTGGTCCATGAATAACCCTAGCTATAAAGTTATCAGCGTTAGAGAGACTACTGACGAGAACGTTGAGCTAGATAAGATTACAGTTATTGAAGAGCCAACTCCACCTACTACACCCACCATGATGACAGCAGAGCAACTAGAAGCTTACAATAACGCCCGAAAAGAATATCATAACACGAGGAGATCAAATGGCCAGTCGTAAATTAGAGATCAATACTAGGATGCAAGAGCTTCAGAAGGAATTCAAGGAGCTTTCGGATGAGAAGAAAGAGATCGAGGATATTGAGCGTAGAGCTCGTCTCGGTGAGCGCAACAAGGAGTTTGCGTTCAAAGTGGGTGCTCATACCTATGAGCTAGAGGGCGAAGATAAAGTTGTTGAAGCTACCGATGAAGATCGTGAAGTGGCAACTACTGGAAGCTCCGGTATCACTTATACTCCTCCAGTGAAGAATTCAGATTACTACCATATCCTATTGAAGTCTAAGGACGAATATCCACGATTGAGTGTTCTGTTCAAGCGCTTGAATGCTGCTAGAAATTTCTTTGACAAGGAGTCAGAGGCAGATAAAGCTTTATGCGTGAAGATTGTTTTAGGTGAAGATAGTGAACAGGCTTAACCTGCTGCTTCTTTTGTCAGTTCTTCTAGCACTGATACTGGGTTCTAGTGCTCTTGGTGCCAGTCGCGACACTAAGTTCGTTTTTAATGAGAGCGTTAAAGTGACTAACGGTTTCTACAAGGATTGCTGCGGGCATGTTAAGAGTTTCAACGTGAATTCTTATAATGTTGAAGGCACATGTAGACATGAAAATTTTATAGCAGATATTGAACAAACGGACCTAGTGCTTATACACGGGCGCTGTGAATAAAAGGAATAATTATGCCAATCAAGGGAGTCCTAACTAAAGCAAATGTACCTATCAAGATCTGGACTGACATACAAGGTGTTGAATCCGCCGCTCTGGATCAACTTACAAACACCGCGAACTTGCCATTCGTCTTTAAGTGGGTCGCAGCTATGCCGGACGTGCACCTTGGCAAAGGCGCAACTGTTGGTTCTGTTATCGCTACTAAAGGTGCGGTCTGTCCAGCGGCTGTTGGTGTTGACATAGGCTGTGGAATGATGGCTGTCAAGACTGACCTTGACTATAAGGTCGTCCAAGACAAGATCGTCTCTATTCGTCTCTCTATTGAACGTTCTATTCCTGTAGGACATGAGAGCAATCGTTCCCTAACTAAGACTGTAGAAGCTTGGAAAGGTTGGGATACCTGGACTGACCTCTCTGTTATCGGTCATAACGGTAAAGACGAACGCGATATGCTTGGTCGTGCTAGGTCTCAAATTGGTACGCTTGGCGGAGGTAATCACTTCATCGAGCTTTGCCTTGATACCGAGGGAGCTGTGTGGGTAATGCTGCATTCAGGTTCTCGTAACTTAGGTAAGGTCGTTGCTGAACGTCACATCGATAAGGCTAAAGACCTTATGAAGCAAATGTTCATCCATCTTCCAGATCCTGAGCTCGCCTACTTTGCTCAAGGTACAGATGAATTTAAGAACTATCTACACGATGTTGAGTGGTGCCAAGACTATGCAGCTCAAAATCGTAGAGAGATGATGGATCGCGTGCTTAAGGATCTCAGCTACGCAGTTCATAACACTCCTGATGGGATCGTTACCTCTACGAAGGTAAATTGCCATCACAACTATATTTCGAAAGAGAGTCATTATAATGAAAACGTTTTGGTTACGCGTAAAGGCGCAGTTCGCGCGCGCCAAGGGGATTTGGGAATTATTCCTGGGTCTATGGGTACTCGCTCTTACATTGTGCGCGGCTTGGGTAACCCTGAGTCTTTTTGTTCATGTTCTCACGGAGCTGGGCGTAGAATGTCAAGGGGTGACGCAAAGCGAAGGTTTACTCTTGCCGATCTGCGGGCTCAAACAGCCGGAGTAGAGTGCCGCCAAGACGAGGGAGTTCTAGATGAAATTCCTGGAGCTTACAAGTCGATCGAAGAAGTAATGGCAAATCAATCTGATCTGGTTGAAATTGTACATGAGCTCAAGCAATTTATGTGTATAAAAGGGTAATATGGATCCAACATTGCCTAACGGCGTTATATTCGAAATTGACTACACTAAGTGGGGAAGAGTAAAGACAAAAGGCGCTATTAAGCTTACCCCTCCTCGTCCTTATGATTTTCGTGATGAGACCGATGTACTGAGAGATCACGAAGGCAACCCTATAGGAACAGTGGAGTATTGGTTTGAAGAGGGTATCTGCGTCACTGAAAGCCGAGAATACGATGATGAGGCCGATGTCAATTCACTTAAAGTTTCAAGAGCTCCAGGCGCCTGCACAATCTGCCCTGTGTCTGGTCACTTAATGTGGACAGCAAATGACGAAACTGGTTGGAATTTCTCAAGTAAAAGAGCTCAAGCAGCTTACATGGACTGGCTATGTGATCAGACTTTTGTTGGCACAGATGAAGCCGTTCAATAGGCGAGTACTTAAGCGAGCACTCTGGTCTTCAATGTCAAGACTCATTGGTATTGTCCTTGGCGCTGGAGCAGGATCTCTTTTATATAAACTCACCGGTGGCTCATTAGTACAAGGTTGGGGTTTTGCGACTTTACTCTCTGTGGCAGCCTTTACACTTATGACTCTAGCTGAGTATGAGAGGGAGAAAGATGAGTAGTTGGGCCCTCAATGATGAGATCGTAGAAGTAGAGCTCCTACGATTAAACATAGGTAAATGTGAAGGTCCGTGCGAGCGCGAAGATGTACCGAGAATAATATGTCAGTCCAGACGTATGGATGATGCTAAAGAGTGGACTTTATGTTCTGCCTGTGCAGAAGAGTACGAAGAATTCTGGGACGACATGTGGGATGACCACTAGAGAAACGTTTTGTGATAGTTTATAAACAGGGAAATGTATTGGAGTCTGATGAAAAAGTTATCGCTCATGGATGCAATTGTTCCGGAGGCTTCGGTTCTGGATTCGCTAAGGCAGTCGCTGAACTCTACCCGTCAGTACGAGAGGGATATCTCCACCGTTATAACACGCGTGGATGGCGTTTGGGCGACGTACAACTTATTGGGGTCGGTGACGGTTCGGGGCGTGAGATTGCCAATTGCGGTACACAGCAACGCTACGGAAAACCAGAAGAAGGGCCTTACGTCTCTTACCCTGCTATTAGACAAGTTATTAAAAATCTGATTCAATCTTATCCTAACGGATTTGCAATGCCTAAGATTGGTGCTGGGTTAGCTGGCGGCAACTGGGATATCATATCTAAGATTATTGAAGATGAATCAGGTACTGTTGAGGTTAGAGTTTATGTCTTGGGATAGAAACAATCCGCCAACGCAACCTAGCACTAAGCCAGACTGCGTTCATAAGGATGCTAAGTATTGGTTTAAAGAGATGATTTCTGTGAACTCATCATGTGTTAGTCCTTTATTGGAATGCCCACTTACAGGCAAATTGATGGTGGGTAGAGTCGGTAGCGGTTGGTATTACATCTCTGAGGTCGTCCAGAAAGAGTTTGAAATTTGGAATTTTGAGAGTATCGTTTTGGGAATTTGATCGTGGTATAATATGAATGTAGACTGACAAAGAGTTGGTCGAATATAACAGAAGGAAGATTCTATGGAGTACAATTACGCCGTTTTCATTGGTCGTTTTCAACCGATCCACAAAGCCCATCTACAAGTTATCCGTCAAGCGCTAGGCGAAGCTAAAGAACTCATCATGGTTCTAGGTTCAGCAACAAGCGCTCGCACCATTAAAAATCCATTCACATACGAAGAGCGCGTTGAGATGATTAAGTCATGCTTAACACCTGAAGAGCAACCTAGAGTTCACTTCATTCCAGCTAGAGACTATCACTATAACGACAACCATTGGTTAGCCGAAGTTCAAGGTCGCATTAGGAATATCACTAAGGGCGATGAGAGCGTCTGCCTAGTGGGTAAGTACAAAGACTCTTCCAGTTTCTACATCAAGTTCTTTCCTCAGTGGGATTTCATTCCTGCCAAGTCTGAAGACATGGACGCAACACTAATTCGTTTCTGTATGTTCGCAGAGAATCCTTATGGACACGGCAACATTCCAAGAGTTAAGATTATGTCTCCAGAGCCTGTAGGTGAGTGGATCGCACATACATTCATGCAGACTCAAACTTGGAAGGATCTATGCGAAGAGTATGCATTCATAGAGAAGTACAAGAAACAGTGGGCCAATGTCCCATTCCCAGTTACATTCAATACCTGCGACGCAGTAGTCGTATGCTCAGGCCATGTACTAGTCGTCAAGCGCAAGTTCAATCCCGGCAAGGGCTTATATGCTCTTCCTGGTGGGTTCTTGAAGCAATCTGAGACTCTAGAAGCTGGAGCAATACGCGAGCTCAAAGAAGAGACCGGTATCAAGGTTCATGCTCCGGTACTTAAGAGCCACATCGTAGAGAGCAAGACATTCGATCATCCAGGTCGCTCCCTAAGAGGTCGCACGATCACTACCGCCTTCTACATCAAGCTTCCAGATGGTGAGCTCCCAGAGGTCAAGGGATCAGACGATGCTGAGGTTGCTATATGGCTTCCACTTATGGATGCGCTCGGTATGGAGAAAGAGTTCTTCGACGATCACTCTCACATCATCCGCTACTTCTTAAATAGGAGCTAATATGAAAACATTTAAAGAAGTCGAGCAAATTGTAAATAATATTTCCTACAAGAATTGGAAACTCCGAGTGTTGGAGAAAGGCGATGGCTTTCTACTCCAAGTCCTGTTTGTAGCTAAAGATATTAAGACTGGTTTAGATCAAGAACAGCGATGTCGCAAGTGGTATATCAGCTCACACTGCTGTAACTCTGAGATCGTAAGAACAGCATTTAAAGCTATTGAAGCCGCTGAACTTCACGAGCTGCATGAGAACTTTCAGTACAAGGGTAGACGAGTATTTGATCCTCATATCGATGTCGATCATCTGGCTGGTGCTATCGGCGATGGCTTAATCGGAGAGGATATTCGCAAATGAAACTTAAGATTGGAGTAGATATACATGGAGTCGCAACAGACGCAACCGAATTTTTCGTGGAGTTTACAAAGACGATGGTGGATGCGGGACATGAGGTGCACATACTTACTGGTCCTCCTCTTGAGAAAGCTAGAGTTGAAGTTCAATCCCTCGGCCTATCATATACTCATCTATTCTCGATCGCGGATTACCACAAAGAAGTGGGAACAGAGATGACTTGGGACGCCAAGGGTCATCCGTTCATGGGCGACTATGAGTGGGATAAGACTAAGGCTGATTACTGTCTAAGAGAAGGCATTCATCTACACATCGATGATTCAGATTCGTATAATTACTTCTTTAAGACGCCATATGCAAGGTTCTATTCAAAGAATAAGCGGGAGCACTATGTTAAAAAAGAGTAATATCTTACCTCACAAAAGAACATGTAGAATGATTTCAGTAGACCCAGAAGCTGCACTCCAGTCATCACTGCAACAATTGGGTAGTGGTACTGTCATAACGGATCCTATATTGCTTAAAAAATTTAAAAAACTGTTAACAACAAAACGTAGAAGCTCAAAGAGAGCTTTGAAAAAGGAGAAACGATATGTTAAAAGATAACATTCTATTAGATACAGACAGTTACAAATTGAGCCATTGGCTTCAATATCCACCAAACACTACGAGCATGTTCTCGTACCTAGAAAGCCGAGGCGGTAAGTATGGTCAAACTCTATTCACGGGTCTTCAACCAATCCTTAAACGTCTCGAGAACGGCTTTTCTCTTGCTGATGTTGAAGAAGCTAGGGATTTTGCAGCGGCTCATGGGGAACCGTTTAATTACGAAGGATGGGTTGCGTGCTATAACGCCCACGGTGGACGGTTTCCTGTACGAATCAAGGCGGTCGCCGAGGGGACAGTGGTCCCAGTCTCTAACTGCCTTCTTACAGTTGAGTCAACAGACCCAAGATTCTTCTGGATCGTCTCTTACCTCGAAACAATGATCATGCGCGTGTGGTATCCAATCACGGTGGCTACACAGTCTTGGACCATCAAGCAGATCATTAAAGGATACTTAGATCGTACGTCTGATGACGCAGCGGCTGAACTTCCATTCAAACTTCATGACTTCGGTTCACGCGGAGTAAGCTCTCGTGAGAGTGCTGAGATCGGCGGAGCAGCCCATCTAGTCAACTTCATGGGTTCAGACACAATGCCTGGCATTCGCTATGCCAACTATTACTACAAGAGCAAGATGGCTGGGTTCTCTATCCCAGCAGCTGAGCATAGCACGATCACTATGTGGGGTCGCGAGTACGAGGCGGATGCCTACCGTAACATGATCAAGCAGTATGGCAGAGGTCTATATGCCGTAGTCTCTGACTCCTACGATCTCTATAATGCTATCGAAAATATCTGGGGCGGAACGCTCTACGATGAGGTCGTTAACTCAGGTGGTATGCTAGTTGTACGTCCTGACTCTGGTAACCCGCCAGAAGTTGTATTGAAGGCTCTTCAGCTTCTTGATAAGAAGTTTGGATCAACCTACAATAAGAAAGGTTACAAGGTTATTAATCATGTTAGAGTTATTCAAGGAGACGGAATTAACGAAGATTCGATCCGTGCAATTCTGGAAGCTGCTACTGCTGCTGGATTCTCTGCAACTAATGTCGCTTTTGGAATGGGTGGAGCATTGCTCCAGCAGGTTAATCGTGACACACAACGTTTCGCCTTCAAGTGCTCAGAGGCTACTGTCAACGGCGTCTCAGTTGATGTCTATAAAGATCCAGTTACTGATTCTGGGAAGAGGTCCAAGCGTGGACGCCTTGATCTTGTCAAACTTGGAACTCATGGGTCTAAGTACGAAACCATAAAGGGTTCAGCGCCATTTGGCAGCTTGCTTAGAACCGTTTTCGAAAATGGTGCAGTGGTTAAAGAGTATGCTCTAGAGGAAGTTCGTGCAAGAGCAGCAGAAGCCGTTTAAGCTTCATTGGGTCTTTCTAAAGCATGGGGAAGCGATCGTACAGATACCGGTCAGACAGTATTACAACTTTGTTGAGTGCTGGTATGAAGATATGAACGGCAATGTGTACGATCCTTTCTTTGTTCATGAATGTAAAAATATGTTGATAGATAGGTTGGATAGACGTTGGTTTGAGTATCTAAACTACTCCAATCAGAAGGATATCCTCCTTGCTTTTACTAAGAAATTGTTAAAAAGGTATTATTAATCAGTGAATGTATTCAACGTTTCATTCGACGACTTAGAGATCCTTAAGAGGAGAACTAGTAATAGGGACGCTTGGCGAGTCAATGGTGGGCTTGACAAGTTTGATATCGGTGGCAGAGCTGTACAGTTCAAGGAGCATAATGGATATGCTACTGGAAGTGCACAACGTTTGATTGGTACATCCCGAAAAGAAGACAAGATCAGTATTGCTTGTAGAGTTAACGGTTGCTGGAAGGTTTTGAATGGATACAAAGCTTAATCGACGCATAATCAGCAATGCCGATGGCTTGAAGATAAACAGATTCGTAACCCGAATGCCTGTTGGTCATAGAGTCTATCTAGTGAGCATGTTTGAGAAAGATAACTTAGTCGACATAGCACCTAACGGTAAATACAAGAAGATCAGCATAATGGGTGAGGCTAGACGCGCTAACCATTATAGGGGTAGAAAAACAAACAGGTATAAACACCTCGTTAACGGAGAATAAAATGGCAGAACCTACAGAGGGCAGATTTAAAATTAAGAAGATCACCAAGTTTGACGATTTGGTAGAGGGCCAAGTATTGGAGCTGCCAGAGTCTGATCTCTGCTTCCAAAACGAATCGCAGATCATTCAGATGAAGTACGAGCGTGCCGAAGAAGAGAGAAAGTACGAAGTTAAACCCGGCATTCACACCTTCGTGGAGTCTAATGCTGGTTTAGTTCTCTCTAAGGTAGAGCTCAAGCAGCGCACTCTCCTCGAGACAGCTAACAACACTAAGCAGATCATCAAGGAAGCAAGGACCTTCTTCAACAAGCTCGATGTGTATAAGAAGCTAAACCGTCCTCCTAAGCGCGGAGTGCTCTTGTACTCTAAGCCTGGTATGGGTAAGACTAGCTCCATCGAAAAGTTCTGCGCCGATCTAGTTGCAGAGGATGCAGGTACAGTTGTGTTCTTGTGGCCTACCTCAGATATCGAGGCAGATTCCGTTTGTCGGTTCCTCACCACTCGCTCTGAGTATACCTCCGAGTGCACTCGCTTAATCCTCATCATCGAAGATATCGGTGGTGGAGAGCGCGACGGAGATCACGGTAGAGCGGCAGTTGACTCTGGTCTATTGAACCTTCTTGACGGCGTAGGCGTAACCTTCCGTCTCCCAACCTTCATCGTTGCGACCACCAATCACCCTGAAAACCTTTTAGAGAGCTTAGCAGATCGTCCAGGTCGCTTCGACCTAATGCTTCAACTCAATCCTCCAACCGCTGAGGAGAAGATTGCTCTGTTAACCTTCATCTCTCACCGAGAGCTTACAGAGGAAGAGCAAGCCTGCATCTCTATCAAGGGCACTGAGGACTTCTCTATCGCCCACTTGGAAGAGATTGCTGTTCGTGCGTTGCTCCACGATAAGTCTTATAAAGAAGTAGTTGATGAGATGGTAAACCACTCTAAGCGCTACAAGAAGAACTTCGAAGACAAGCGCGCAACCGGCTTTGGATTGGGTAACTAGTATGAAACGTAAGATTTTCTTTTGGTCTGAAAAAGAAGAGTTTGGAGTATTCTCTAACTTCTATCCTGGACCTTTTAACATTGAAGAGAGCATGTGGCCAACCACTGAGCACTACTTCGCTGCCATGAAGACCTTTGACAAGGAGCAGCGTGAAGCTATCCGTAATGCTCCAACTCCACTAGACGCTAAGCGTATGGGTCGAGTTGTGACGCTAAGGGATGACTGGGAAGATGTTAAGTACCAGGTCATGCTCGATGCTCTAAGAGCTAAGTTTGGCAACGACGCCCACCTTAAGGCTATCCTACTGTCCACTGAGGATGCTATCATCTATGAAGACTCTCCCTACGATAAAATCTGGGGTACAGGTGAAAAGGGTGGAGTAGGCACAGGGAAAAACTTACTCGGCAAGGCTCTTATGGAGATACGCCGAGAGCTTTCCCCAATGTGATATAATATTTTTGAGTTTACTCAGCTACGATCATCAAAATGCACTCAGCGGATTCATCCGCCACTAACTCATCGGTCAGAGTGCGGATCTTATAAGTCTGAAGTACGGTGTTCAATTCACCGGTGGCGGACCACTTAACTAAGACTTATGGTACAATAACGTAACATGTACCATAAAAAGAAAAAAGTTTGCACTAAATGTGGCATTAGTAAGTCACTAAATTCATTTGTTAAAGCTGCTGGATCTCCAGATGGAAGGTACGGAACATGTAAAGTATGTAAGAACGCTTACAAGAAGGCATGGTTTCAAAGTAAAAAAGAAACAATAATGTCTTCAGTGGCTCATAGACATGCAATGATAAAAGAAAGATCTAAAAAGTTAGGGTTAACGTCAAATATAGATCAAATAAGTTATATAGCACTAATAAGTAAAAATTGTTTTTATTGCGACAGTTCCCTTAAAGAAGAAAAAGGAATATCTTTGGATAGAATTGATAATGATGTAGGTTATGTATTATCTAACGTTCTTCCCTGCTGTGGTGTTTGCAATATAGGTCGAGGTACTAATTTCACCGTAGAAGAATGGAAGATTGGTATAACAGCGATAATTGCTTTTAAAGAGCAACAAAAAATTTAAGTGACCCGCGAGACGAGATAAGTAGGGAGATAAGTGCACTAAGGCCCGAACAGACTCTATCTCATATGGTGAAGCTGGTAAACAGCGAGGGAGGTTCGAATCCTTCCGGCGGGACCAAGTTTATGACCAAAGAGAAATACTATAGACATATGGCCGTTCATCGCTTGTGGAAGTGCGCTGCCTTCTTAGATAACGACAAGCACATAAAAACTAATGAGCAAGATAACTACAAGATGCGACGCCGCAAGCATGGCGTTGATATGGAAAAACATAGAATCAACAAAGAATCTGCAGAGATGGTTTTAATAAAACCATGAACTGGCAGCAGATGTACGAGATCAAGCAAGGCGAAGCATTCGTCGACGATGGTGACATCGGCAGTCACTATGCTGTCATCTACCTCCTAGTAGATAAGTACACAGGTGAAGAGCGCGGTAGGTACAAAACCTACAAGTACGCTATCAAACAAGCAAAATATAAGTATAAGAAGTTTGTGAAACTGGTCGAGAGAAATCTCACCGGCTAGCAACCGTGGTCGGAGCTCCTTTCATGTTGGGCGGCTCGTAGTGTTTGTTCCACGTTAACTAATGGCATGACGATGCTTTGTACATAAGCGCACCTTGAAGTGTACATTCTGGATGATTAGCGGGTTAGGTCGGGGTCGTCTGCAAATAATAGTGGACGACCCATTCCCCACCCCAATCCATTTCCAATATAGTATAAAACCACCGAAGATTCTGAAACAATCTATCACCATCATGAGATATTCATGATGCACTATTTTCATTTGGAGGTGTAAATGGCAGCTCTTAAACAACAAAGTCCCAACAATTTCTCGAAAGGAGATTTAAATATGGACGTTCGTAAACTCAAGCTGATCGGGCTACTAGTAAGTGGTGTGATCGGTTTATTCTTGTTAGTCGGTGTAGGCCGCAGCTTAGTAGGAACCAACAACGCAGGTTTCTATCAGATTAAACAAGCAGCAGTGACAGGTAGCATGACTGTAATCGACACGCCGGGTTCTTACCTGCGCCTGTTCGCAGATGTTCATACTTACCAAGTATCGGACATGCATTACTTCTCTAAGTCTAAATTAGACGGTGGAGATGGAGCAGAGTCTGATCCTATCCACGTTCGATTCAACGACGGTGGTACTGCTGACATCAGCGGCGCTATTAAATACCGCCTGCCAATCGATCCCGTTAAACGTCTACGAATTCACCAGGACTTTAAGAGCTATGACGCCCTTAAGCACGACTTAATTCGTCAGACAGTAGCAGAAGCTATGATGCAAACAGCAACACTTATGAAAGCGGAAGAGTCATACTCTACTCGACGTTCAGAGTTCACCTCCCTAGTAGAGGACCAAATTAAGAATGGTATCTATGATGTGACTGCTCGTGAGATCAAGACTGCAGACGCAGACGGGAATGAACTAGTGGACCATGAAGTCTTTGTTAAGAAAGACGATAAGGGTCAGCCAGTTATTCGCAAGACATCTCCCTTAGCCACATACGGCGTAGAGGTTGTATCCTTCACTATTAAAGAGTTGGATTTCGATGCGACTATCGAAGCATTGATTCAAAAGAAGAAAGAAGCTGAGCAGATGAAAGTTGTAGCTCGTGCTAATGCTGAGAAAGCTAAGCAAGATGCTATTACCGCTCGTGAGCAAGGTAATGCTAAGATTGCAACAGAAAAAGCTGAGCAGGATGTTCAGAAGATGAAAGAAGTAACGATCGCGGAGAAACTCTTCGAAGTATCTAAACTTCAACGTCAGCAAGCTGAGCAAGACGCGCAAGCACGCATCACTAATGGTAAAGCTGAAGCTGAGGTTAACCGCTTGAAGGTTGCCGCAGGTTTGACCCCACTTGAACGTGCCACAATCAATAAAGAGACTTCTATCGGCGTAGCGCACGAGCTCGCACAACTACAACTCCCTAGCATGATGGTGCTTGGCGGTGGTGGTAACGGTAAGAGTGCAGCTGATCCATTCGAGGCAATCGGTATTGAGAACTTAATGCGCATCAATGAGCGCTTAGCAACTCGAAAAGAAGGTAAATAATATGCCAGCATTATTAGATATCGCGCTAGCGGTCCTAGTTCTAGCAGGAGCATTCTTATTGTTCGGAGTAGCTAGGCAGTTGATTCAAGGTAACAGCAGCAGCAAGAACGACAATCAAGATCCGCCTGCAGCTAAGTAATTAAGTATTAGATTCTTTAGGAAGCTCTTCGACCACTGGTTGAGGAGCTTTTTCTATTTCTGCGGGCTTCTCAACAGTGAGATGTGGATCTGCAGATTCTTTAACTACAGGATTCAACTCAATCTTAGGCACTTTAACCTTGTTGATACGAGCATACATGTCTTTAAGAAGATCTCTCATCTCCTGGCTGGACGGAACCTTCTTCATCGCAGCTTGACGCATCTTACGTAGGTTACCGCGCTTCTTAGGTTCGATAAGCTTATCAGCCAACCCTAATGACACTGCTTCGCTAGCCGTAATGTACAGGTCTCGCTGACAGACGTCTTCCCAAAACTCCTTAGGCATATGCGAGTTGGCAGTATAGATGTCATACAGTAAGTCTTGAAGTCTCTTCTCTTCCTTAGCCCATATAAGCATATCGGTATGCTTTAGATCGCCTGGCATAGACCAACCGTCGTGAAGCATCACTGTGGCATTAGGATGAAGGTATCGCTCGTCGCAGCAGGCTAGAATCCACGTAGCGGCCGACATAATAGCGCCACCACCATAGAACTTAACTTGACATGGGCAACTTAGGATCTCGTCATGAAGGCGAAGCATTGCATACGGATCTCCTCCGTAGCTGTTCATATGAATCTCTATTGGCTTTCCTGGGCCTTCTATTGCCATCCTGTGCATTGCGCGTACCGCAACTTCAACGCTTCCAGGGGTGAAAGAGGAGAATGTATCTGCATCACTTTGATCTAAGTTGACTCCGAAGTAGATTCTTCGGTTCTTGATGTCTACTCCGTAGGCCAATAGATCTGTGAGTTCTGTTACCGTTGCCATTAAGCCCCTCGCTGGTATAATTTATAGATGTCTACCCTATCATTATACTATCAGGCCTCCCATGGATAAGTACGAGTTGATAAACATAACTCTACAAAGGTTGATCGATCATTTCGAGAGATCGCCGGAGTCTTTTGAGTTTAAAGATAGTGTAGTAATTTGGCAACCTAAAGTTGCACTCAGTGATCAGTATAGCATACCGGTAAACGACCCAAATAACAACCATGCTGTAGCTATAGGCTTTAACTCTTGTATTAATGAGTTGAAATGCTATCTCTTCCTTAAGACTACGTATGGACTTAGCTTTCCAAATCCACAGCTGAGCAACGCAGACTCTGTTATGACTTCTTCTAGATGGTTCGAAAAGTGGAGAGGCAACTACAGGAAGTACTGTAAGCTTGTTAAACTTATCCAGACTAGAGATAAGCATAAAGAAAATATGGAATACTTGAGGAAACTTACCTCTTTATTTCCAGACGCAGTCGATGATCACATCTTTAAATAAATCCTGATTCTAAATAGATACATGAAGAAGCAAACCGTAGCTGAGTATCTAGCAAAAGGTGGAGTTATCAAGCAGATTCCCGCTGGCGTATCTACACGACCATCGACTCCCCCAAAACCGGAAAGTATAAAATCCAGTAATGCTGGTGGTCCTGCCACTATCATCTCGATGGAAGATGCAGATCTATACACTAACGAGTTCAAGCCTCGTAAAGGTAAAAAGAAACTCGTTGAAGCTATCGATCTATCAGCACTTCCACCAGAACTTCGCAAAAAATACGTAGATGGAGTAATCAATGGCCAGCAAGAAGAACGAGACACCGATCGAAGTTCCAACTAAACCAATAGTTGGAGAAAATGAGTACTCTATGGTGTTTACAGCAGACGAGATGCTCTCTGTTATAAATATCCTATCGTTCTCTAAGGAGATCTTTAATCAGATGGCGGCGACTCTTGAAAAAGAGGGTGATCTAAAGTCTGGAGAGATCTATACAGCTAGGGCAATCATGAGTCAGCTTATCTATGCTAAGTTCAGAGATACGGCAGCTATTGGTGAACCTACTGCTAGGGAAATACATTAAATCCCGAAACTATAATTTTGTACAACGACCGAAAGGTTATTTTAATTGGAGGAAAAGGAAGAATGAAGCCATCGCACATCACGACCGTAATGGATACTGCGTTAGCTGCTCGAAAAGCAGGTGACGTTTTCATCCCAATGTTTACTGGAGAAGCGGGACTAGGTAAGTCTCAGATTGTCCAGCAATGGGTTAAAGCCCAAAAGAAACGCAACCCTAATTTCGGGTTCATCGATCTACGGATCGCATACATGGAAGCTCCAGACTTGATCGGTCTTCCAGAGAATGAAGTTATCGAAGAGAAGTACGCAGATGGTACTATCGCTAACGCAAAGATCACTAACCACTATCAGCCAGATTTCTGGCCTCGTGACCCAGAGTCAGAGGGTCTAATCCTTCTTGAGGAACCAAACCGCGGTACTACCGGCGTTATGAACTGTCTCATGCAGCTCTTGACCGACGGCAAGATCCACAAGTACGTTGTTCCTAAAGGCTGGATGGTCGCAGCGTGTATTAACCCAGACTCATCTGAGTATGACGTTAATACTATGGATACAGCATTGAAAGATCGCTTCGTCGATTTCGAAGTCGAGTATGATCCACTCACGTTCATGGAGTTCATGGACAAAGAGGAATGGAATGAAAGCATCCAACGGTTCGTTGGAGATGCTATCTGGGTTTATAAAACCTCTAAAGAATTAGGCCAAAACGGCAAGTACATCTCTCCTCGTACTTGGGCAATGGTGAACACGGCTGAAAAAGCTGGCGTTCGCAATAATCGAAACCTTCACCGAATCGTCGTTAACTCGATCCTCGGTAAAGACATCGGTAACGAATACCACAAGTATTGCTACGATCAAGCTCCAGTGACCGCAACTGAGTTGCTCAAAGATCGTTCAGGAGCTCTCTCTAAGCTCAAGCAACAATCTGATCCTAACTCATACAAAGGTGATATGATCGCGACCACGGTTGAATCGATCATCAAAGCTTACGGCGGTCTCAAGAAGAACTGTAAGGCTGACCAGGTTGATGAGGACTTGATGGCAGAAGTTGCTATCATCATCCCAGCTGACTTATCTGTTAACTTGATCAAAGGTTGCGGATTCAAGCAGACCAATGGACGCATGAGCGACTTCTTCGGTGAATTCGTTAAACGCCATCCAGAGCTCATCGGCGTATTGAAATCGAACTTAAAGTTGGCTAGAGCTACTAAAGTCGATAAAAAAGACTAAAGTATCTAGCAGGTGTCCCGGTAGCGAAGTTCCTCCTCTGCTACCGGGACATTATCTATTTTTCCGAAACTATAAGAGGATATAACGGAGGCAAATAATGTCATCAAGAATCAGACCCAAGCTTACAAAAGAATTATTAGATCATGAGCATGTAGATGTTGCGCTGAAGTCGCAAGCACTAGCATCAGCGATCTATGAGTGTGCAAAGACTCACCCTTTCAT
>Ga0302283_1000412_pt1 | contig 34477 bp, 30 predicted proteins | sample III_Fen_E1_4_FD_198770 | JGI IMG/M metagenome (GOLD analysis project Ga0302283, IMG submission 198770) | Peat permafrost microbial communities from Stordalen Mire near Abisko, Sweden - III_Fen_E1_4 | ecosystem: Environmental > Terrestrial > Soil > Wetlands > Permafrost | place: Sweden: Abisko... | reverse complement strand
TGCCCCGCGGGCGACACCTGCGGGACGGCGCCCGACACCTGCGGCGGGACGGTCACCTGCGGGACCTGCGGCGTGGGCCAGGTCTGCACGGGCAACACCTGCGTCGCCTCCAGCTCTTCCTCGTCGAGCAGCACCACGTCGTCGTCGAGCAGCACCACGTCCTCGAGCAGCACCACGTCGTCGAGCAGCACCACGTCGTCGTCGAGCGGCACCGGCGGCTCGGGCACCAGCACCTCCGCGGGCGGCGCCGGCGGGGCGGGCACCAGTACCTCCTCGGGCGGCACCGGCGGCGCCGGTGGCAGCGGCTCGTCGAGCTCCGGGATCGGCTTCGGGGGATCGGGCGCCGGCGGGCTCAGCGCCGGCGGCGGATCCGGGACGGGCAACTCCAGCACCACGGGCGTCGGGCAGAAGGGCGGTTGCAGCTGCGAGGTCGCCGGCGATCCCCAGCCCAGTCCGGCGTCGGGGCTGTCCGCCTTCGGCGCCCTCGCCTTCGCCGGCATGCTCCGCGGGCGGCGCCGCCGCTCCTGACAGAGCGGCACTCTGGGCCAGCTCGACGCCGAGCGCCTGGGCCTCGTGTTGGCCCGGAGGCTCCGCTCGCTCGAGGCGTACCCTGCCCCACCACGAGGCGTACCGCGGACGGCGCGCACATTGCCGGGCGGCATTTCGTCCACTACCGTCCGGCCCCATGGCTCCCGACTCTCCTGCCTGCGTGTGATCGCCCATGTGGATCGTACGCATCGCGCTGAGGCGCCCCTACACGTTCGTGGTGATGTCGATGCTCATCGTCATCCTCGGGATCGCGACGATCCTGCGGATGCCGACGGACATCTTCCCCGACATCGACATCCCGGTCATCTCGGTGGTGTGGAACTACACGGGCCTGCCGCCGGAGGAGATGGAGAAGCGCATCGTCACCGGCTACGAGCGCGGCCTCACCACCACCGTCAACGACATCGAGCACACCGAGAGCCAGTCGCTCACGGGGGTCGCGGTCATCAAGATCTTCTTCCAGCCGGGGGCCCGCATCGAGGCGGCGACGGCGCAGGTGACCGCGATCTCGCAGACGGTGCTGCGGCAGATGCCGGTGGGCACCACGCCGCCGTTCATCATCCGCTACAGCGCCTCCAACGTCCCGATCATGCAGGCCGCGCTGGAGAGTGACTCGCTCAGCGAGCAGCAGCTCTTCGACTTCGGCACCAACTTCATCCGCCCGGACGTGGTCACCATCCCCGGGGCGATGCTCCCCTGGCCCTACGGGGGCAAGCAGCGGCAGATCATGATCGACGTCGATCCGCCGCGGCTCTGGGCGTGGGGGCTCTCGCCGCTCGACGTCACCAACGCCGTCGCCGCGCAGAACACCATCCTCCCCACGGGGACGGCCAAGATGGGGGTCAACGAGTACCCGGTCCTGATGAACTCCAGCCTCGAGGTCTTCAAGGATCTCGGGGACCTGCCCATCAAGGTGGTCAACGGCACCACCGTCTACGTGCGCGACGTCGCCAACGTGCGCGACGGGTACGCGCCGCAGACCAACATGGTCCACGTGCAGGGGCACCGCTCGGTGCTGATGTCGATCCTCAAGAACGGCAGCGCCAGCACCCTCGACATCGCCGCGCGCCTGCGGGCCATGCTCCCCAGCATCGCGGCCAAGCTGCCCAAGGAGCTCAAGGTCACCCTGCTCTTCGACCAGTCGCTCTTCGTGCGCGCCGCGGTCGAGGGCGTCGCCAAGGAGGCGGCCATCGCGGCGGGGCTGACGGCGCTGATGATCCTGCTCTTCCTGGGGAGCTGGCGGGCGACGCTGATCGTCATCATCTCCATCCCGCTCTCGATCATGGTCTCGATCATGGCGCTCTACGCCCTCGGCCAGACGCTCAACGTGATGACGCTGGGGGGCATGTCGCTGGCGGTCGGCATCCTCGTCGACGACGCCACCGTCGAGCTCGAGAACATTCACCGCAACATGGCGCAGCGGAAGCCCATCCTCCGCGCCATCCTCGACGGCGCCCAGGAGATCGCGGTGCCCGCGCTGGTCTCCACCCTCTGCATCTGCATCGTCTTCATCCCGGTGGCGCTGATCACCGGCGCGGCGCGGTCGCTGTTCATCCCCCTGGCGATGTCGGTCGTCTTCGCCATGCTCACCTCGTACCTGCTCTCGCGCACCCTGGTGCCCACGCTGGTGCGCTACCTGCTCAAGGGCGAGGCCGAGGCCTACGCCTCGGGTCACCACGGCCCCACCCACCACGGCCTCGCGGCGCGCGTCTTCTCGGCCTTCGAGCGCGGCTTCGAGCGGTTGCGCACCTGGTACGGGAGCTGGCTGGGCCTGGTGCTGGCGAACCGCGCCGTCTTCATCGTCGGCTTCGCGTGCTTCGTGGTGGCCTCGCTCTCGCTCTTCCCCCGCGTGGGTCGGGACTTCTTCCCCACGGTCGACGCCGGCCTGGTCAAGCTCCACGTGCGCGGGCCGCCGGGCACCCGCATCGAGGAGACCGAGAAGCGCATCGCCCGCATCGAGGACACCATCCGCGGCGTCATCCCGGCGCGCGAGGTCGAGACCATGCTCGACATCCTCGGCACCCCCTACAGCGGGCTCAACCTCTCCCTCAGCGAGGGCGCGCTGATCTCGCCCGCCGACGGTCAGATCCTCATCGCCCTCAAGGAGGACCACGCGCCCACGGCGGGGTACGTGCACCGGCTCCGCAAGATCCTCAACGACAGCTACCCGGACACCACCTTCTTCTTCCTCGCGCCCGACATCTCCACCCAGGTGCTCAACTTCGGCCTGGCCGCCCCCATCGACGTCCAGGTGGTGGGCGCCCCGGGCGACGACGCCCGCACCTACGCCACCGCGCAGGAGATCGCCGCCGGCGTGCGCGCCATCCCCGGCGCCGTCGACGTGCACCTCGCCCAGGTGGTGCAGCAGCCGGAGCTGCACATCGAGGTGGACCGCACCATGGCCGGGCAGCTCGGGCTCAACCAGACCCAGGTCGCCGACGACATCCTGGTCTCGCTCTCGTCGAGCAGCCAGGTGACGCCGATCTACTGGCTCGACAGGAAGTACTCGGTCCAGTACCTCGTCGCCGTGCAGACGCCGCAGTACCAGAACGGCTCGCTCCGCGAGCTCGACTCGACGCCGCTCACCGTCGGTCCCGGCGTCGCGCCGCAGCTCCTCTCCAACCTGGCGGCGATCACCCGCACCACCGGCCCGGCCAACATCACCCACGTCAACGCGGCCCGGACCTACGACGTGCAGGTCAACGTGGAGGGCGTCGATCTCGGCTCGGTGGCGACCGCGGTCGACAGGGTCGTCGCCGAGATCAAGCCGCGCCTGGCGCGCGGCGCGGTGGTGCGGGTCAAGGGGCAGGCCGAGAGCATGGAGTCCTCGTTCCGGGGCCTGGCCTACGGCATCGTCTTCGCGGTGCTGCTCGTCTACCTGCTGATGGTGGTCAACTTCCAGTCCTGGCTCGACCCCTTCGTCATCCTCATGGCGCTGCCGGGCGCGCTCTCGGGCATCGCCTGGATGCTCTTCCTCACCCACACCACGCTCAGCGTCCCCGCGCTGATGGGCGCGATCATGTGCGTCGGCGTCGCCACCGCCAACAGCATCCTCGTCGTCACCTTCGCCAACGAGCAGCGCCAGCACGGTCGCGACGCGACGGGCGCGGCGCTGGCGGCGGGCATGACGCGGCTGCGGCCGGTGATCATGACGGCGCTGGCGATGATCATCGGCATGCTGCCGATGTCGCTCGGCCTGGGTGAGGGCGGCGAGCAGAACGCGCCGCTCGGGCGCGCCGTCATCGGCGGCTTGCTCTGCGCCACCGCCACCACGCTCTTCTTCGTGCCCGTCATGTACTCGCTCCTCCGCCGCAAGGCCCCCGTCGAGGATGTGGAGGCCGCCCTCGTATGACCACGCCGCAGCAAGGCCCCGAAGTGAACCAGTTCCAGGCCCCCAGCGCTCCGCTCCCACCGCAGGGTGGCGCGGACCTCGGGTTCGTCATCCCGCCTCCGGCGCGGCTCTCCGCGACCCGGGCCGTCGCGATCGGGGCGGGCATGTTGATGGTGCTCGCCGGCGCGTTCCTGCTGCGCTGGCTGCCCGGCCTGCACACGCGGGCCGCCCTGGAGGCGGAGACCAAGGGCGCCGGGGTGGCCCTCCTGCGGGTGCAGATCGTCGCGCCCGTGGTCATCGCCAGCGACCGATCGCTGTCGCTCCCCGGGAGCATGGTGCCGCTGGAGGAGACCGTCCTGTATCCCCGGTCGAGCGGCTTCGTGAAGCGCTGGGCGGTGGATCTCGGCGACAAGGTCCACGAGGGCGATCTGCTCGCGGAGATCGACACGCCCGACATCGACCAGCAGCTCGCCCAGGCCCGCGCCCAGCTCGCCCAGGCCGACGCCGGCCTCAACCAGGCCCGCGCCAACGCCAACTTCTCCCGCGACAACCTGGCGCGCTACCAGCAGCTCCTGCCCGCCGGGCTGGTCTCCCAGCAGGACTTCGACAAGCAGAAGTCCCAGGCCGAGGTCGACCAGGCCAGCATCGCGGTCGCGGCGGCGACCATCGCGTCGCAGCGCGCCAACGTGCAGCTCCTCACCCAGCTCAAGGCGTTCGGCCGCATCGTCGCGCCCTTCTCGGGCACCATCACGGCGCGCACCATCGAGCGGGGGATGCTGGTCGCCCCGGGGACCGCCACGCCGCTCTACAAGATCTCGGCGCTCGACCCCGTCCGCGTCCTCGTCCAGGTGCCCCAGGACGTCGCTCCGAGCGTCCGCGTCGGCCTGGCGGCGACGGTGACGGTGCGCGAGTTCGCCGGGCGCACCTTCCTGGGCAAGGTCGAGCGGGCCGCGGGCGCCCTCGACCCGGCGACGCGCACCATGCTTACCGAGGTCCGCGTCCCCAACCCCCAGGGGGAGCTGCTGACGGGCATGTACGCGCAGGTGGCGCTGACCTTGCCCACCCCGCACCGCGTGCTGTCGGTGCCGGCCACGGCCGTCCTCAACGACGCGGGGGGCGTGCGGGTCGCCGTGGTCGGCCCCGGCGACGTCGTCCACCTCGCGCCGGTGGTCATCGAGAGAGACACCGGCGCCACCATCGAGCTCGCCAGCGGGCTGGAGCCGGGCGACCGCGTGGTCAAGCTGCCCAGCGCCGACCTGACCGAGGGGCGCGTGATCGAGGTCGCGCCCTGACCCGGCCTCGACCTCGGGCACGCGTCGTCCTACGCTCTCGGCTCCCAACTCCCCGACCCAGGGCACCCCGCCAATGACCACGTTCACGACCTCCAGGACCATCGCGGCCACGCCGCGCGAGATCTACGCCGCCTTCGCCGCGCCGGACCGCCTGGCCAGGTGGTGGGGCCCGGCCGGCTTCACCAGCTCGTTCGACACCTGCGACTTCGTTCCCGGCGGCCAGTGGTCCTTCGTCATGCATGGCCCCGACGGCGCCCACTACCCGAACGAGAGCCACTTCGGGAGCCTCGTCGCCGACGAGAAGGTCGTCGTCCACCACGACGCACCACCGCGCTTCACCCTCACGGTCTCGCTCGCGCCCGTCGCGGGAGGCACGCTGGTGACCTGGGAGCAAGCCTTCGAGGACGCGGTGCTGGCCGAGAAGATGCGTGGGATCGCGGTCCCGGCCAACGAGCAGAACCTCGACCGCCTCACCGCCGAGGTGACCTGACGATCACGGGCGCGGGAGACCCTTCCACCCGAACCACGCGAAATGGAGGAGCGTGTCGATCGCCGTCTGCCAGGCTTCGGATTCTTGACAGCGGAGAGCCCCTCCGACACGGTCGCGTGGATGATCCGCTGGTTCCATCTCGCGTTCGTTCCCGGGCTCCTGCTGGGCTGCGGCGGTGAGAGGGCCCCGGTGCCGGCGAGCGCGGCGCCGCCTTCCGCGAGCCTGGCCGCGCCGGTCGCTGCCCCGGCCGAGCCGGCCAAGACGGGCGAGGTCGTGCCCGACGCCAGCGCGCGGCGGCAGGCCGCCCTCCGGGACGCCGCCGAGTTCGGCAGGATCAGCCCGATCGGTGGCCCCACCGGGTTCGAGCCGGAGTGCTTGAGCATGCCCGACGAGCCCGACTGGGGCGACGCGAGCGAGGCTATCGGGAGCAACTTCGGAGGGGGCGGACCCTCCGTCCCTCGGTCGCCCAGGTTCCCGGGCGTGACCATCGCCACTGCGATCGAGAGCGGGCCCGCTTCGGCCGAGCTGCGCGCGTCGCTGGCCAGCTCCAACGCGACCTGCTTCCGCCACTGCTACGCCACCGGCTTGCGCCGCAATCCCCGGCTCGAGGGCAGGGTCTCCGTCCGCTTCACGATCGCCCCCGACGGCTCCGTCTCCGGAGCCTCCGCCGATCGCCGTGCCCACGTCGACGACGAAGTGGTGCAGTGCATGACGAACCGGATTGGCAAGGTCGTGTTCCCCGCGAGCCCCGACAAGGTGACGGTCATCAGCGTCCTCCAGCTCTCACCAGGCAACCCCGGCGCCGCCGCGCCGCCGAAGAGCCCCTGACGCGGTCGAGGACCTGACGATCACGGGCGCGGCAGCCCTTCCATCCGAGATGGAGGAACGTATCGATCGGCGTCTGCCTGGCGCGATCGAAGCCCTTCGGGTGCAGCCCCGGCCTCACCGTCGAACCGCTTGACGAGCAACGCCTGCGAGTACGCCGGAGCAAACCCCCAGCGCTCGAAGTTGCGCTGCGACGCGCTGCCGGGCGCCGTGCCGGCGAAGGCGAGGTCGCAGCCGGCGCCCCGCGCGAGGGCCAGGCGGGCGCCGAGGAGGGCCGCCTGGACGCCGCGACCGCGGAAGGCAGGAAGGGTGCTGGCGGCGAAGAGCTGCGCCGTTCGCCCGTGGCAGTGGAGCGCCCCACCGCCGGCGTCGACCCCGGCGATGCTCGCGGCGAGGAAGACCACCCCGACCGCGTGAAAGCCAGCCTCGAAGGCGGGCGCGCGCTCGAGCGCCGGCGCCTCTCCCGGCGGCGCGAAGCCGGCGAGCGAGGTGCGGACCCAGGCGGCACCGTCCTCCGGCGGGACGACGCGCACCGCGAGCGGCGCGGCTCCCTCCGCAGGCCGGGCCGTCCGGGGCTCGGCGGCGGCGAGGCGCCGGACCAGGACCGTGTCGAGATCGACGAGGCGAAAGCCGCGCTCGCCGAGTCGCGCGAGGAGCGATTCGTCCGCGTACGGCGAGACCAGGATGCGCGCCTCGGTGCCCCGGGACCGGTAGAAGCTCTCCAGCGCCTCCACGTCCGCCGCCTCGACGGGCGCGGTCATCCCCAGGCCGACCGCGCGCGAGACCGGGACGTGCTGCCCGAGGAACGCGGCGCATCCCCCCGCGACGAAGGCGCAGGCGGCGCCGTGCTCGGGCAACCGCGCGCTCACCGCCCGGACGAGCCCCTCGAGCTGGGCGGCCTCGACCGACTCGATGCGCGCGGAGAGCGCGTGGTCGATGAACATGGCCGTGCTGCGGCCGGGGCTTGCGGAGGTTGGGCGGGAGCTCGGGCCAGAGCGCATCGGCCCCGAGGCTACCCGAGCGTCCCGCGACGCCGGCTAAATACCGGAGCCGCCGTCGAAGAGCTCGTGCCGGGGCTGGGCCTGGCTGACGCGGGTGCCCGGCGCGACGGAGTGGGTGAGCCACACGTTGCCGCCGATGCTCGAGCCGCGGCCGATGGTGATGCGACCGAGGAGGGTGGCGCCGGCGTAGACGATGACGTCGTCCTCGACGATGGGGTGGCGGGGGATGCCCTTGATGGGCAGGCCCTCGTCGTCGGTGGGGAAGCTCTTGGCGCCGAGGGTGACGCCCTGGTAGATGCGCACCCGCTCGCCGATGACGCAGGTCTCCCCGATGACCACGCCGGTGCCGTGGTCGATGAAGAAGCTCCCCCCGATCTGGGCGCCCGGGTGGATGTCGATGCCGGTCGCGCCGTGCGCGAGCTCGGAGAGGATGCGCGGGATGAGCGGGACGCCCAGCCGGTGCAGCTCGTGCGCCAGCCGGTGGTGGGTGACGGCGGTGATGCCCGGGTAGCAGAGCATCGCCTCGTCGGCGCTGGTGGCCGCGGGATCGCCCTCGTAGGCGGCCCGCGCGTCGGAGCCGAGGAGGGCCCGCACCGCCGGCAGGCGGGCGGCGAAGGTCCGTGTGGCGGGGCCGGCGAGGCGCTCGCAGGCCGCGCAGTCGCCGTCGCCGCCGTGCAAGCAGGCGAAGAGGAAGCCGCGGCGCACCTGCTCGTGGAGCGCCATCAGCGCGGCGTCGAGGGTGTGGCCGATGTAGTACTTGATGCCCTCGTCGGAGAGATCGAGCGCTCCGTAGTGCCCGGGGAAGAGGGCGGCCCGCAGGTCGACGAGGATCTCGGCCAGCGCCTCCCGCGAGGGGAGCGACCGGCGACCGAGCTTGCCGCGGCGCCCGCGGACCAGATCGGCGTTGGCCGCGCAGAGCGCCTCGACCACCGGGCCGAGCGACCACGACGACGCGTCGTCGCCCCCTTCGCAGCGTCTCACAGGGCGAGGCCCTGCGCGTCGAAGATGCCCTCGAAGAGCGCGGTGCTGAGGTAGCGCTCGCCCGAGTCGGGCAGCACCACCACGATGGTCTTGCCCGCGTTCTCCGGGCGCTTGGCGAGGCGCACCGCCACCGCGGTGGCCGCGCCGCAGGAGATGCCGGCGAGGATGCCCTCTTCCCGGGCGAGGCGGCGGGCGTACTCGATCGCCTCGTCGTTGGTGACCTGCTCGACGGCGTCGACGAGCGAGAGATCGAGCACCTCGGGCACGAAGCCCGCGCCGATGCCCTGGATCTTGTGGGGGCCGGGCTTGAGGGCCTCGCCGGCGCGCGTCTGGGTGATGACCGGGCTGTGCGCCGGCTCGACCGCGACCGAGTGGAGCGGCTTGCCGCGGGTCTTCTCCCAGTAGCGGGAGATGCCGGTGATGGTGCCGCCGGTACCCACGCCCGAGACCAGGATGTCGACGTTGCCGCCGGTGTCCTCCCAGATCTCGGGGCCGGTGGTGGCCTCGTGGATGGCGGGGTTGGCGGGGTTCTTGAACTGCTGGAGCAGCACGTAGCGGCTCGGGTCGGAGGCGACGATGGCCTCCGCGCGGGCGATCGCGCCGTTCATCCCCTTGGCGCCCTCGGTGAGGACCAGCTTGGCGCCGTAGGCGACCAGCAGCTTGCGCCGCTCCACGCTCATGGTGTCGGGCATGGTCAGGGTCAGCCCGTAGCCGCGCGCCGCCGCCACGAACGCCAGGGCGATGCCGGTGTTGCCGCTGGTGGGCTCGATCAGCTCCTTGCCCGGCCCGAGCACCCCGCGCTTCTCGGCGTCCCAGACCATGGCGGCGCCGATGCGACATTTCACCGAGTACGCCGGGTTGCGCCCCTCGATCTTGGCGAGGATGGTCGCGCGGGGGGTATGCGGGGCTCCCCCGTCGGTGCCGCCATCGAGGACGCGGTTGAGGCGCACGAGCGGCGTGCGGCCGATGGACTGCGCGTTGTCTTCGAACCAGTGGGACATGAGGCCTCCGTTCGCGCCCGATGGGTAGAGGGGCGCATGCGCCGGCGAGCGCCCCGCGGCGAGCGCCTCGACGAGGCGAACGCTACGGCCGGCGCGCCGGCCCGGTACAGCTCCGGGGCGGAGGGCTCGAGGTCATCGCTGGGAAGAACGGGTACCAGCCGGCGGGCGGGCCGTCAATTCGTGGCGGAAGGGGCCCGGGACCGGGAGGGCCCGGGCGTGGCCTTTCAGTTGCGCCCGCTCGGGGCGGGGGCCACGTCCTTGGCCTCCGCTTCGCGGACCTTGCGGTAGGAGGCCCCCCATTCGGCGCCCTTGTCGGCCTCGAACTGGGTGAACTGCTCGGCCGTGAGGAGGGCCTGCGCCTTGCGGCGGATGTCCTGGGCCGCCTCCTGGTTGGCCGCCCGCGTCTCCGGCTGCGTCAACTCGCCGTCGGCCATCCGCGCCTGGTTGTCCAGCCGCCGCTTCGCGGCGTCGCTCTGCAGCGAGGCGAGGTCGGCGGTCTGGCGCCCGTTGAGGCCGTACTTGGCCCCCCAGGCCTTCCAGTGCGCGGCCACGGCAGCGGTGACCATCTTCTCGCGGGCCTCGCGCTGCGCGCGGTCCTTGGGGAGCGGGCCCACGTCGTACGGCGACCGGGACCGCGGGTCGCCTTCGCTCGGCGCCGCGGAGTCGGCGGGCCGCGGTGCGGGCGCGTCGACCGGCGCCGCCGCGGCCGCCTGAGCCCGGAGCTCGAGGACGGCGACGCGGTTGGCGAGCCGGCTCACCTCGCCCTCGAGGGTCGCGACGGACGCCCGATCCGGCGCCTCGGCCCGCGGAGCCCGGAGCTCGCGAACCTCGGTCTGGGCGAGGGAAGCCTTCTGGTAAGCGACGCCACCGAGCGCCCCCGCGGCGAGCGCGAGGACCGTGGCGACCAGGGTCAGTTGGGACATGTTGAGCTCGGATGCGGCACGGCACCCTCCTACCCGAAAGAAACGCGCCTGCAAGCAGTCGCTTGCAGGCGCGCGGTACGTGGCGTTACCCGGTCGCGGAACGCTCTCGAGCGACCGTCGCGGAGCGCCGTCGGGCGCTCCGCAGGGACATCAGGTGCAGGTGTCGGTGTCGATGTCGCACTCGCCGCTGCTGCACTCGTCGTCCGCGCCGCAGTCGGCGCCCGTGTCGCCGTCCGTGGTGTCGGGATCCGCGGCGCACACGCCCTGATCGGTGCAGAAGTCGCCCGAATCGCAGTCCCCGTCGTCCTGGCAATCGGCGCCGACGGCCACGTCGCCGGAGTCGCTGTCGACGATGCAGAGGCCGCTCTGAGGATCACAGGCGTCGCCGGTGTCGCACTCCGTGTCGTCGGTGCAGGCGCCGCCCACGGCGACGTCATCCGTGCCGCCGCCCGTGGGGCCGGAGCCCGTGCCGACGGTGGTGCTACAGGCGGCACCGAGAAGCGCGGCGCCGAGAACGAAGAGCGGGAAAGTGAACAGTCTCGATTTCATTAGATCTCCTCCAGATGCGAGCTCACCGCTCGACGCCAGCGCCGAGGAGCCCGGAAAGGACGAGGGCATTGTCTGCACGAGCCCCCGCCGCCAGGCAAGCCATAGCCTGTTCAGAGCACGATCGCGACGGCTATGTTGCGGCCCACGCACTCCGCGGGCCCTCTTTGCTTGACAGCGCCGAGGCGGCGACGTCTGCCTCCACACAGATGAATTCGGCCTCCACGGAGCCCGCGCCCGCGACCGCTGGCTGGTCGCGCCGGCGCAAGGCGCTCGGCGCGCTCTCTGCTTTGCTCGTTCCCGCGCTCTGCCTCGGGGGCGATCTGGCACTGCGCGGGCCTCTGATCCCCCGCGCAGGGGCGACCATGTACGCAGAGGGGGCCGCGCTCAGCCTCCTCGGGTGGGGGCTGACCATGGAGGCGGCACGCCACCCGCGCCGGATCGTGCGGGCGACCGCGCTCGCTTTCCTCGGCTTCACGGCCGCCTTCGGCATCGGCCTCCAGGCGGTGGTGCGGGCGCTCACGCACGCGTACCTCGGGCGCCGCGCCCTGGTGCTCGCCCTCGGCATCCCCAGCCTGGCCCGATCGAGCTACCTGACCCACGACGCGCTCCGCATCGGCGCGGCGTGCCTGGTGCCCGCCGTGCTCGTGGTGGCCCTGGCCCTGGCGCGCGGGCGGTGGCTCGGCGTCCGCCGGAGCCACCCCACCGCCACGGCGGGCATGGCGGCGGCGGTGATCCTGCTCACGCTCTTCGCGCCCTTCCCCGTGAAGGGCTTCCAGTGCTTGCCGCCGGACGTGCTCTGGATCAACGGCACCGCGGGTCCGCTGCTCTACGCCCTGGGGCTGGAGCGCAAGCCCCGAGCGCTGCCCGTCGGCGAGCACCAGGCGCTCCCGGCGGCGCCGCAGGCCTCCGCCGCGGCGCCGCCCGTCATCCTCATCCTCGGCGAGAGCATCCGCCGCGACGCCACGTGCAGCGCGCGGACGCCCGGCTGCGAGGAGAGCCCGCGCCTCGACGAGGCGGCCCCCGATCGCATCGGCTATGCGCGCGCCTTCTCGACCGCGTCGTGCACCGAGCTGGCCTCGACGGCGCTGTGGACGGGGCTCGCCGTCGACACGCCGGAGGCCCTCCTCGCGCGCGCCCCGCTGGTGTGGGACTGGGCCCGCGCGCGCGGCTACCGCACCGGGTATCTCACCTCGCAGAACCTGCTCTTCCAGCAGTCGGATCTCTTCCTCCGCGGCAGCCGCATCGATCGGCTGCGGGAGGCGCGCTCCCGGGTCCTCGACGCCCCCATCGACGACGGGTCGCCCGACGAGGATCTCACCGCCGAGGCTGTCGAGTTCCTCGAGGCCGGCGGCGCGCCCCCGTTCCTGGTGATCCACCACGCCAACACCCACGCTCCGTACCGGCAGACGCCGGGCTTCACGCGCGGGCCGGGCGACGACCCGCGGAGCCGCTACCGGAACAGCCTCGCCGCCAGCGACGCGGTGGTGGGGGATCTGGTGGCGCGGATCCGCCGGACCGAGCAGGGCCGTCGGGCGGTGATCCTCTACACCTCGGACCACGGCGAGGCGTTCGGCGAGCACGGGGCCTGGTTCCACTCGTTCGATCTCCACGCCGAGCAGATCGACGTGCCCCTCTGGATCGACGCGCCGCCCGGCGCCCTCCCCTCCGCCGTCGTCGACCGCCTCCGGCGCGAGGCCCCCACTCGCCCGGTGGCGATCCTCGATCTCACCGCGACCGTGCTCGACCTCGTCGGCGCGCTCGACGTCCCCGCCTTTCACGAGCGGGCCGCCGCGCTCGCGGGGGTGAGCTTGCTCCGCGACCCGCCGGCCCGGCGCGACGTCCTCCTGTGGAACTGCCCGCCCACCCGGGAGTGCGCCGCGGAGGCGTTCGGCGTCGTCTCGTACCCGCTCAAGCTCCACTACGTGGGCCACGAGCACCGCTACGCCTGCCAGGATCTCGAGGCCGATCCGGCCGAGGTGACCTCGGTGCCGCAAGCCCGCTGCGCGGCGCTCTTTCCGGTGCTCGACGGGGCCTTCGGCGCGCAGGGCCGCGCCCCCTGAGCGCGCGACGCCGCTGTTCGCCCCGCCCGCACGCCGCTATCGTGGCCGCATGAGCACGCGTCCCTCCCGGTTCCTCGCTCTGGGCTCCCTGGTGCTCGTCGCCGCGAGCTGCGGCGGAGGGAAAGCCCCCGTCGGCACCACTGCCGGGACCGGCGGCACGAGCGCGAGCGCGACCACCGGCAGCGGAGCTGGCAGCGGAAGTGGCAGCGGCGGCGGCCCGGGCGCGGCGAGCTCGTCGTCAGCGACCAGCAGCAGCAGCGGCGGCACCGGTGGAGCCGCGACGTGCCTCGCCTCCGCGCTCCTCACGGAGCTGGGTGTGAGCCACGTGCTGGTGGGCGCGGCGATGGCAGACGCCACCGCGAGCGCGACCCCCTTCGACGGCCGCTACCAGTACATCTCCGGGGGCATCTTCGACGGCGCCGCCCCCTGCACGTCGTGCCTGACGTCCTGCACCTCGGCCGGGACCACCTGCGCCGCGGGCGCGTGCGGCTGGTGGGGATGCTGGCAGGACACCAGCCAGGCGCCGGGCCAGTTCGTCGTCGGCTTCGACGGCACGGCCAAGACCGACGGGCAGATCCCGATGTACTCCCTCTACGAAGTGCTCCAGGCCAGCGGCGTCACGGAGGGCACCGCCGAGGCCGGCGCGCTGAACGACGCCGCCTTCCTGACCCGCTACCTGGCAAACTTCCGGTTCCTCTTGCAGCGGATCGGCAGCAGCACGGCCTTCGTCCACATCGAGCCCGACTTCTGGGGCTACGCCGAGCAGGCCAATGGCGACCCGCACGCCCTCCCCGCCCCGGTCCAGAGCGCCAATGCCGCCGACTGCGGGGCGCAGGAGAACAGCATCGCCGGCGTCGGACACTGCATGATCGCCATGACCCGCAAGTACGCGCCCCACGCCCGGGTGGGCCTCCACGCCTCGGCCTGGGGCACCAACATGGACGTGCTGGGCAACACCGACCCCACCTTCGACGTGGCCGGCGAGGCGGCCAAGCTCGGCAACTTCCTCCTCGCGGCGGGCGCCGGTGACGGCGACTTCGTCGTGGCCGACATGAGCGACCGCGACGCGGGGTGGTACCAGAGCCAGGGCAAGAACACCTGGTGGGACGCCACCAACGCGACGCTGCCCAACTTTCACCAGGCGTTCGCCTGGGCCAAGGCGGTGGCCGAGACGGTCGGCAAGCCCATCGTGTGGTGGCAGATCCCGGTGGGCAACATGAACATGCCCAATTCCGGCGACCAGTGGAAGGACAACCGGGTAGACTACCTGTTCGCGCACCTCGACGAGGTCGCCGCGGCGCACGGCGTGGGCCTCTATTTCGGCGCGGGCGACGGCGTCCAGACCACGCCGGAGACGGACGGCGGCAACCTCGTCGCCCGGGTGAAGGCCTACCACGCCCTCGCCGGCGGCGGCCAGCCGGCCTGTCCGTAGCTCAGGCGAAGAGCTGGGGGATGGTCGCGGTCGCCACCAGCAGATCGTGACTCTTGAACGCCTCGACGGAGAAGCGCTTGAGATCGTAGTCGTCCCAGGCGCCCAGGCGCTGGAAGCCTCCGTGGAACGTGTACGCGTGCTCGACGCCGCACGCGCGGAGCACGGCGCGCGTGTCGTCGTTGAACGAGGTCGCGTGGCCGTACGGGTAGCAGAACACCGGGACCGGCGCCCCGAGCTCGGCTTCGAGGCGCTCACGGGAGCCACGGATCTCCGCCTCCTGCGCCTCTCGAGGCAGCCGGGAGAGATCGGGGTGAGTCACCGTGTGCCCGCCGAAGCTCATGTGGCCCGCCCGCATCTCCCGGAGCATGTCCCAGGTCATCCACATGTCGCGAGCGAGGGAGTCGTCACCTCGCCCGGCCCCCGTCACCTCGCCCAGCCAGTCGAGGAACCGACCGCGGACGCCGGGGGTCAGAGCCGAGGCGACGCGGGCGAGGCGACGGACGGCCCCGAGCCGGGTGGGGCCATCGAAGACGAGCGGAGCGTGCAGAAAGGACGAGCTGGGCACGCCGGCGCGAGCGCTGCCGCGGACCATCCAGGCGAGCTCGTCCCACCAGGAGAGGGAGGGCGCGTCGACGTAGCCGGTGGCGACGAAGAAGGTGGCAGAGACGCCCAGGGAGCGGAGGACGGGGAACGCTACCTCGTAGTTGTCTCGATACCCATCGTCGAAGGTGAGCTGGAGATAGCGGCCGCGGCGGGCGCGCTGCACCCAGGAGAGATCCTCCGGACCTACGATATCGAAGTTGTCCTTGAAGAACCTGACCTGCGCCTCGAACTCCCCCGCGGTCGCGCTGAACAGATCCTGGTTGAAGCAGGACCGCGCGCCGTCGCCGATGCGGTGATAGGTGGCGACGAGCAGCCCGTCCCAAAGCCTCGCGGAGCGGATCGCCCGACCGAGCCCGCTGGCGCGTAGCCAGCGGGACAGGATCTCCCTCTTCGACATGATGCCTCCCTTGCAAGGGTCACGAATGGCCACTTCGGACCTCCGGCCCGCGCAGCGGCGAGGTCTGGCCTAGCACGGCCCTCCGGGGCGTCGACGGAGCCGAGGCCGGATCCTCGGTCTGTCCACCGAGAAAATCAGCGAACCGTCCCCGGCGAGATGTCCGTGGCTGCCGGTCGGACGCTAGCGCACATGCGATGACGGAGTATGCTGCGCCCGGGAGAGGTCAGCTCCCATGAAGATCCTCGTGCTCCATGCAAGCTCCAATGCCGGCAGGGCGGTCGTCCAGAGCCTGGGCGCGGCCGGACACCGATGCTGCGCCGCGGCGACCTCGACAGAGGGCTCGGTCTTCGCCTCGCGCTACGCGGCGTGGCGGGCCGTCCACCCCGACCCGCTCGCGAACAAGGAAGCTTATCAATCCTGGGTGCTCTCGGAGCAGCGGAGGGAGGGCTTCGATCTGATCCTCCCGGTCACGGAGGAGACGCTGGTTCCCCTCCACGAGATCCGCCACGACCCGGCCCTCGCGGGACACCTGGCCATCCCCTCCGCCGAGGCGGTGGAGGGCGCCTTCGACAAGGAGGCTCTCCGGCGACGCGCGGAGTCGGTGGGAATCGCGGTGCCCGAGACGGTGTTCGTCGAGCGCCTCGAGGCGCTCGAGACACCGCTGCTCGACGTCTGGATGGCAGAGGCGCCCGTGGTCGTCAAGACCACCCGGTCCAAGGTCTGGCAGGGTCGAGTGGGCAGATCTCACGCCGTCCACATGGCGCGCGACCGGACGGAGCTGCGCCGGCGGGTGGCCGAGCTCCTCCGCGAGACGCCCGTCCAGGTCCAACGCTGGGTGCCGGGCCGAGGGGTGGGCATCGAGGTCCTCGCCCGTCACGGCGAGATCGTCATGGCCTTCTCCCACGAGCGGATCCACGAGGTCCCCCTCAGCGGTGGGGCCAGCTCCTACCGGAGATCGATCGCGCCGCCCCGGCCGCTCCTCGACGCCACCGCGGCGCTGATGCGAGCCTACCGCTGGCACGGGGTGGCGATGGTGGAGTTCCGCGTCGCCGAGGACCGCCACTGGCTGCTGGAGGTCAACGGTCGCTTCTGGGGCTCGCTCCCGCTGGCGATCTTCGCCGGCGCCGACTTCCCCCGGGCGCTGGTGGATCTGCTGTGCCACGATCGCGTCCCGGTCGGGCCGCCGCCGGCCACGAACGTGTACGCGCGCAACGTCGCCAGCGATCTGGTCTGGATCAAGGCGGTCCTCCTCGACCGGCGGAGCGGGCCCGGGCGCCTCACTCGACGGCTCTTGCCCGGCCTCCTCGAGTGGACGCGCCTGGCGTCCGGCCGGGAGACGTGGGACGGCCTCTCGCTCCGCGATCCAGGTCCCATCCTCCGCGAGCTGACCTCGTGCGCGGGCCACGAGCTCGCGGCCGTGCAGCGCCGACTCGGCCGCGCTCTCCTGCTGCGCGAGGCTCGGCGCCTCGGCGCCACGGCCCGCCGGCGCCTGGAGCGGGCCCGACGCGTCCTCGTGGTCTGCCACGGCAACATCTGCCGCAGCCCCTACGCGGCGGCCCGGCTGTCCACGCGAGCTCCCGCGCTGGAGGTGCGCTCGCGCGGGCTCCACGCGGAGGACGGCTCGCGGACTCCGGAGCACATCCGCTCCGCCGCGCAGGCGCGGGGCGTCGATCTGTCGGCCCACCGCGCGGCGGGGGTGACCGCCAGGGATCTGGCGTGGGCCGACGCGATCGTGCTCATGGACGGCAGCAACCACGCGCGGCTCGGCGCGATGGACGAGAGGAGCCTCGACAAGGTGCTCTGGCTCGGGGCCTTCGACGGCGGCCACCGCGTCGAGATCGAGGATCCCTACGACGCGCCGCCCGCCCAGGTACGCGCGGTCCTGGCCCGCATCGATGCGTGCGTGGAGAGCTTCAGTCACGCGCTCCCGCCGGCCGCGGTGCGGTAGCGCGCGGGAGGAGCGCGATGCTCGATTTCCTCAAGAAGGCCGAGCGCTGGCTGATGCTGGTGCTCATCGCGATGCTCGCCGTGGTCGTCCTCCTGGCGACGCTCGAGCTGGGCGTCACGCTCGCCCGTGACATCGCCAGCCCGCCGGTGCTCTTCCCCGGGATCGACAAGATCCTCGACGTGTTCGGCCGCTTCCTCCTCGTCCTGATCGGCATCGAGCTCATCGAGACGATGCGGGCGTTCGCCCACGGCGGCCCGGTGCGGGTCGAGGTCGTCCTCACGGTGGCGATGATCGCCATCGCGCGGAAGGTCATCCTCATCGAGATCGGGCACGTGTCGAGCTCCGAGATGTTCGGGATCGCCGCGCTCACCGTGGCGCTCGCCGTCGCCTACCACGTCTTCGTCCGCGGCCGCGCCGCGCCCGGGACGTGCTAAGCGACGAGACCGATGACCCCCGAAGAGTTCCGCCGCGCCGGGCATGACCTCATCGACTGGATCGCCGACTACCGCGCCCGTGTCGAGGCGCTCCCGGTCATGTCGCAGGTGGAGCCGGGCGCCGTCCGGACCGCGCTCCCCGCCGCGCCGCCGCCCGATCCCCAGCCGTTCGCCGACATCCTCCGGGACGTCGACGAGACCGTGGTGCCCGGGCTCTCGCACTGGCAGCACCCCAGCTTCTTCGGCTATTTCCCCTCCAACGGCGCGCTGGCCTCCGTCCTCGGCGACTTCCTCAGCACCGGCCTCGGCGTGCTCGGCCTCTCCTGGCAGTCCAGCCCCGCGCTCAGCGAGATCGAGGAGGTCGTCTGCGATTGGGTCCGCCAGATGGTCGGGCTCTCGCCGGCGTGGCGCGGCGTCATCCAGGACACGGCCTCGACGAGCACGCTGGTGGCCCTGATCTGCGCCCGCGAGCGCGCCAGCAGCTACGCGCTCGCCCGCGACGGGATGCAGGGCGGGGCCCCGCCCCTGGTGGTGTACGTCTCCGCCCACAGCCACAGCTCGGTGGAGAAGGCCGCCCTCCTCGCCGGCTTCGGCAAGAACCACGTGCGCCGCATCGAGGTCGACGAGCGCTTCGCGATGCGCCCCGACGCGCTCGCCACCGCCATCGCCGCCGACCTCGCCCGCGGACACGTGCCCTGCGCGGTGGTGGCGACCACCGGCACCACCACGACCACGGCGGTCGATCCGCTCGGCCCCCTCGCGGGGATCGCCGCGGCCAACGGCGCCTGGCTCCACGTCGACGCGGCGATGGCCGGCTCGGCGATGATCCTGCCGGAGAAGCGCTGGATGTGGGACGGCATCGAGGGCGCCGACTCGATCGTGGTCAACGCGCACAAGTGGCTGGGGGTCGCCTTCGACTGCTCGCTCTACTTCGTGCGCGACCCCCGGCACCTCGCCGCGGTGATGAGCACCAACCCGAGCTACCTGAAGACCAGCGTCGACGACCGCGTCACCAACCTCCGCGACTGGGGCATCCCCCTGGGCCGCCGCTTCCGGGCGCTCAAGCTGTGGTTTTTGATCCGCGAGCAGGGCGTGTCGGGCCTCCAGCGCCGCCTCCGCCGCGACCTCGACAACGCCGCCTGGCTCGAGGCCGAAGTGCGCGCCTGCCCCGGGTGGCGGGTGCTCGCCCCCGTTGCGCTCCAGACGGTCTGCCTCCGGCACGAGCCCGAGGGCCTCGACGGCGAGGCGCTCGACCGGCACACGCTCGCCTGGGCAGAGCGCCTCAACCGATCCGGCGTCGCCTACGTCACCCCCGCCCAGCTCGACGGCCGCTGGATGGTGCGCGTCTCGGTGGGGTCGCTGGAGACGGAGCGGAGCCACGTGGCCGCCCTCTGGTCCGCGATGGTGACCGAGGCGCGCAAACCCGCGGCGCCCGCGGCGCCGATGGACTAGGCTCGGCGCATGCGCTGGCTCTGGCTGTTTCTCGCGGCGACGGTGGCTTGCTGTAACTGGCCGGCGGCGACCGACACGAGCACCACGGGCACCGGCGGCTCGTCCACGTGCCCGCAGACGAGCAGCTGCGCCGACTGCAAGACCTGCGCGCTCAGCGGCGGCTGCGCCACCCTCTGGGCCACCTGCGAGGCCAACTCGGACTGCCAGGCCATCGACGAGTGCTGGCTCAACTGCGCGACCGGCGACACGGCCTGCCAGTCGAATTGCCTCGCCGACAGCCCCAACGGCTCCTCCGACTACGAGGCGGTCAACAGCTGCGTCTACTGCACCGAGTGCCCGACCGCGTGCGCGGGCCAGTGCACCGGATCCTGAACCGTCTCACCCTGCGAAACGCCCGAGAGCGTTCCGCGACCCCCCTGCGGCTGTTGCGCAGGGTGACCGGCCACGGATAACCTTCGGGCTCCGGCGGATGGGCGAAGAGAACGACCGCGAGACCTCGCCGCCCTCCGTACCGGGGGACGCGACCACCCGCGTGGGGCAGCGGTCGGAGCCGTCGGCCGCCAGGATCTGCAGCACGTGTGGCCACGCGCCGGTGACGCCGGACGCGCCGTGCGAGCGGTGCGGCGCCACCGAGAACCAGGACGCCCGCACCCTCACCGTGGACGGGCGCTACCAGGTCGAGGGCGTGGTCGGTCACGGCGGCATGGGCGTCGTCTACCTCGCCAAGGACACCGGCCTGAGCCGCCTCGTCGCCCTGAAGATGGTGGCGCCGCGGTGGCTCGACGACGACAGCGTGGTCGGCAGCTTCCAGCGCGAGGCCAAGGCGCTGGCCTCGATCCGCAACCAGTACGTGGTGCAGGTCCACGCCTTCGGCATGCACGAGGGCTCGTACTTCTTCGCCATGGAGTACGTGCGCGGGCGCACGCTGCGGCAGATCATCACCGAGCACCGGGACCACGGGGACACCATCCCGCCGGTGCGCACGCTCACCATCCTCCTCCGCATCGCCGAGGGCATCGACGCCGTCCACGCCACCGGGCTCGTCCACCGCGACGTGAAGCCGAGCAACGTCGTCATCGAGGAGGACACCGGGCGGCCCGTGCTCGTCGACTTCGGCCTCGCCGTGCCCAGCACCGATCCGGCCGCGGCGCTGGCCATCGGCACGCCGCAGTACATGGCGCCGGAGCAGGGCCTCCCCGGCGCCTCGGTCACGGCGCGAACGGACGTGTACTCCCTCGGGATAGCCGCCTTCGAGATGCTCTCCGGTCAGCTCCCCTTCCAGAGCAAGGACCAGGCGCAGCTGATGCGCCAGCACGCCCGCAAGCAGCCGCCGGCCCTGTCGTCCATCCGGCGCGAGCTGTTGCCCTTCGACAAGGTCGTCGCCCGGGCCCTGGCCAAGGACCCCGAGGAGCGCTTCCCCACCTGCACCGCCTTCGCCGAGGTGCTCGCCTCGGCCGGCGAGCGCCTCATCAACAGCACGCTGCCGACCCTCCCGCCCCCGGCCGGCGACAGCGCCCCCCTGCCCTCGTTTCCCGGCAGTCCCGGCGTCCCCCGGAGCCTCGATCTGCCCGAGGCGTCGCGCAACCGCCCGTTCTACGTGCTCGTGGTCGACGACAGCCCGGTGTTCCGCCGCTTCACGCTCAAGGCGACCCAGCTCGCGTTCTTCCGCCACAAGAAGAGCCTCCGCATCGTGGTCGAGGGCGCCGGCTCGGGGCAGGAGGCCATCGCCCGAGCCGCGGCGATGCCGCCGGACATGGTGCTCCTCGACTACGACATGCCCGGGCTCGACGGCGTGGACACGCTCGCGCGGCTGCGGGCGCTCCCCGGCGGCGGGGGCGCGCGCGTGGTGGTGCTCAGCGGGCGGGTGAAGTCGCAGGATCGGTGGCGGTTCGCGGTGCTCGGGGTCAACGACTTCGTGGCCAAGCCGATCGACTTCCGCCAGCTCGTCGACCGGATCGAGGGCATCGCCAAGCGCCACGAGGAGACCGGGCGGCTGCAGCCGGCGTGAGAGCTCGCCCCCGAGACGCTCCCCGACGGCCTCAGTCGCCCGCGATGAACGCCGGCGTCGCCTGGAACTTGAGCCCCGCCGACACCTGCGTGCAGCGCCCGTCGGTGGGATCCTGGGCCAGGTCGGCGACGAGCGCGACCAGCGTCGTCGCCGCGTTGATCGCCGCCGCCTTGATGTTGAGGCTCTGCACGATGCCCTGGAAGTCGGCCGTGGCGACGCCCCCGCCGAGGGTGCCGCCCATGTAGACGCCGCCGCCCGCCGCGTCGGGCGCGAGGAGGACCTGCCCCTTCATCCCGTGGAGGGCGAGGTTGAACTTGGCATCGAGCACCTGCACCGGGAGGACCGCGTCCCCGGGGCCGAGCTCGAGCACGCCGCCGCTGATGTGGGCGGGCAAGGTGCTCACCGGCGCGGTGGAGTGGTCGATGCCGAAGGTCTGGTACGGGATGAAGTTGCCCTGCGCGTCGAGGAGCGGAGCGCCGAGACCGGCCGCGAGGCGCACGGAGACGGCGGGGTCGTTCTGAACGTCGGTCACGTCGTCGATCGCCAGCAGGATAAGGAGCTGCCCGTCCGCGATGGCCGTGGCCAGGAGCTGCCCGAGGTTCTCGGTGCCGACCTGCGCCTCGATGACGGGGAGGAGCCCGCCGAACTGGTTGTCGATGCCGGGCACGCCCTCCGGAGAGGTGTAGTCCCGCATTCCACAGCTCAGCGTGTCCCCCATGGGGTGGATCCGTCCGTCGACGTTGAGACCCTCGGCGATGCCCTTGGTGTCGTCGAGGATGCGGGCGAACGTGGCGAACGTGAGCACCGCCCCCTGGGTGACGCCGGCGGCCGGCGGCGCAGGGGACGCGCAGCCGCCCAGCGCCAGGCCAGCGGCAACCAGGGCAACCAGCGGGAGGATGGCTGCGCGCGTCACGTATTGCCCACCAGAGCCGGGAGGCCCTGGGTGACCAGCCCCTCGTCACTGCCGAACGAGGTGGCCGCGACGCCGAAGGCCTGGAGGAGCGTGAGCCCGAGCTTGCTCGCGTTCTCGCCCAGGTCCCGGTAGTGGATGCCGGTCTGCAGCGCGCCGTTGGCCGAGCCGGCGAGGAAGAGCGGGTACTCGTTGACGGCGTGCGACTTGCCATCGGAGACGTCGGTCATGAAGAGCACGCCGCAGTGATCGAGCAGGGTGGCGTTGCCCTCCTGGACCTTCTTCAGCGCCTGGATGAAGTAGGTGGCCTCGCCGAGGATGGTGTGGAGGATGCTCTGGACCATCGGCTGCGCGCCGAGCTCGTCGTGGGTGAGCTGGTGGTGCCCCTCGGTGGTGTTGGCGTAGAGCAGGTTGTTGACGGGGTGGCTGAACTGGAAGGTGAAGACGCGCTGCTGGTCGCAGGCGAGCGACAGCACCAGGATGTCGCTCATGGCCCGGCTGATGGCGCTGAGCTGGGGGAGCCCGCCCACGTCGGGGTACGCCGCCGCGGGCGCCGGCGGCATGCTGCAGGCGGCGAGGACCGGGGGCGCGGCCTGGAGATTGGCAATCTGCTGCTCCAGGTCGCGGACGCTGGCCAGGTGCTGGTCGAGCCGCTGCTGATCCGCGGAGCCGAGGCGGACGCGGAGCGCCTTGGCGTCGGCGCCGACGGCGTCGAGCACGCTGCGGCGGAGGCCGAGCTTGGGGTCGGGGGGGACGTTGGAGCCGGGCAGGCGGAAGGTGGGCCCGAAGAGCGTGTTGAAGAGCGCCGCCGGGCTGGTCTCCGGCGGGTTCGACTGGCCGGCCTGGCTGTACGAGGGGGTGGTGGTGACCGGGTCGACCGAGAGCTCGAGCGAGTGGTTCTGGGTGGTGCCCCCGATCTGGTTGGCGATGAGCTGGTCGAGGGTGACGCCGTTGGTGCCGTTGGGCCCGACGCGCGCCCCCGTGAGGATGCCCGCCGGCCCGGTGCCGTGAGGCATGGTGTTGGGCGTGTTGACCTGGAGCCCGCTGACCACGGTGATGTCCCCCTGGACGGGGGCGAGCGGCGCCAGGATGGGCGAGAGCGTGTAGTTGGCCCCGGTGCCGGTGGGGACCCACTGCGTCGGATCGGGGCCGATGCCGTTGCCCCAGAACCAGAGCCCGAAGCGCGACGGGAAGGCCGAGCCGCCGGCCATCGCCTCGCCGTGGGCGTCGAGGAAGATCTCGAAGGTGGGGAGGGCGAGCCCGACGGCCGCGCCGCCGAGGAGCCCGCGGAGCAGGGTGCGACGATCGATTCGGTTGCGCATCACGGGCTCTCCGTCGCGGTGCGGAAGGCGGGGCTGAGGGCCACCGCGCGCAGCAGGTAGGGCACGCTGTTGCCCATGTCGGCGAAGTCGGAGGCGAGGCGCGCGATCTCGGCGTCCTCGCCCGGGATCTCGGGAGCGGCCTGCGCGTAACGCACCATCTGGCGCACCAGGCAGGGGCCGAGATCCGGGTGGGCCGCGACGTCCGCGCCGAGCTGCACCGGGTTGGCGAACGCGGCGCCGTCGAGGCTGCCCGTCGCGTCGATGTGCGCGCCGTTGTCGAGGAGGCGGAACTGCCCGAGGCCGTCGAAGTTCTCCAGCCCCAGGCCGATGGGGTCCATGGCGCGGTGGCAGGCCGCACAGAAGGGCACGCTCTCGTGCGCGAGGAGCCGGTCGCGGAGCGTCGGCCCCGCCGTCGTGGCCTGCGGGAGCGCGGTGTTGACGTTGGCGGGAGGGCTGGGGACCGTCGCGCAGAGCAGGACCTCGCGCACGAACTTGCCGCGCAGCGTGGGCGAGGTCGACGTCGGGTGGGCGTAGAGCGCGAGCAGGCCCGCGTGCCCGAGGACACCGCGCCGCATGCCGCCGGCGGGCAGCGTCACCTCCCCGAAGCTGGTGAGCGAGGGCGCCGCCACGCCGTAGAGCGACGCCATCTTGCGATCGACGAAGGTGCGGTCGGTGGTGAAGAGATCGCGGTAGTCGGCGTTCTCGACCATGAGCAGCTGATCGACCAGCAGCAGCGTCTCCTCGCGGGCCGAGGAGCCGAAGTCGGCGCTCATGGCGGGGAAGACGGTGGTGTCCTTGGAGAGGCCGGCGAGCTGATCGAGGAGGAAGCGCTCGGAGAAGAAGTTCTGGAGCGCGGCGTGCGCCCGCGGCGACGCGAGCAGGCGATCCACCTGCGCCGCGAGGCCGTCGTCGCCGTCGAGCTGGCCCTGGCCGGCGGCGTCGAGGAGCGCGTCGTCCGGGGTGGTGTTCCACAGGAAGAAGGCGAGCCGCGAGGCGAGCTCGTAGCCCTGGTAGCGGAAGACGCCGTGCTGCCCGGGCACCGGCGTCCCCAGCTCGACCCGGTAGAGGAAGTTGGGCGACTCGAGCAGCGCCGCGATCCCGAACGCGAGGCCCTGATAGAAGTCGTTCAGCGTGGTCCCCGCGCCGGTGGCCACGGCGGTGACGCGCGCCAGCTCGTCCGCGGCGAGCGGCCGGCGCCACGCGCGACGACCGAAGGTGGCCAGGAAGCTCCCGGCGCACGCCGCGTCGGCGTCGCCCGCGGGCGTGCAGCCGACCAGCGCGTCGCGCGCCGGGCCCGCGGCGAGGGCCTGTCCGGCCACCTGGAACGCCGCCGTCTCGTACTGCCCGACGCCCCGCGCGGAGACGCTGCCGACCGAGCCCCCCACGGTGTAGAAGCCGTCGACTTCCAGGTCGGGCTCGAGGGCCGTCGGCACCACCACGGCGCTCCCGAGGAGGTCCTGGAGCGCGTTGGTGTACTGGGCCTGGGTGAGGCGGTGCAGCGTCGAGGGGGCCGGATCGAGGGTGACCGGCGCGTCGTCCGCGGCGCGGTCGCCGATGAGGCCGCTGCACGCCGCGAGCAGCAGCGTGGCGCCCAGCGCCAGCGGTGCGCGCAGCCGGGACGAGGATCGGGCGTCGCTCATGACAAGCCTCCGCGAGACCTCCACTGGACGAAGGTCAGCGAGCCGGCACTATCGCATCGCCTCGGCCGCGCAATCAATGGGGAGGAGCGCCGGCGAGCGACCACTCGAGCCCCAGCCGCGCCCACACCCGGTCGTCGGCGAGACCGCCCGCGACGAGCGCGTCCCCCAGTTGCGGGCGCAACGCGAGGACGTCACGCGACCAGGCGAGATCCAGGTACGGGGCAAACCCGCGCGCGGCCCGAGAGTGCTCGGGGCCCATGGCGCCACGGGACGCCCAGGCGACACGCACCCCGGCGTCCACCCCCCAGGCGATCGCGTGGGGGAACCAGGCCGCCGAGGCGACCTCGCCGGCCGAGGTCCACCGGGCGACTCCGACGCGCGGCGCAACTGTCAGGCCCCGCGGGAGTCGGAGCTCCGCCGCCAGGCCAAGGCGGGGTCCCAGGTAGTCGACCGAGGGGAAGTCCGGGCTGGTGATGCCGGCCTGTCCGATGGTGAAGGAGTGCTCCGCGACGCCGGCGTCGAGCCACGCCGCCCCGAACGGGAGGGGCAGCCGACCGCGCAGCGACGCCGAGAACGCCGACGCATGGGTGGGCAGCGCGTCCGTGTGCCCGTTGCGCATGGAGCTGGCGCCGACGATGCCCTCCCCGCGCGCCGCGATCCCGAGCCACGCGAGGCGCCCGCGCGTGAAGAAGGCGCCGGGGTACACCGCGACCTCGCCGCCGAAGCTCGGCGCGCCCGGCAGCGTGTAGTCGCGGAGCAGGCCGAAGATGTCGTCCTTCCAGGAGAGGGTGCGCGCCATCACGCCGCCGTCGGCGGCGAGCACCAGCGCGGGTTGCGTCGAGGGCTCGCCGGCGTGCGCCGCTGCGGGCACCAGGAGCAAGGAGACGGCGACAGCGCAGCTCGGAGCGCGAAGGAGGCCGCTCATCCGTCCCCGTCCACGCTGGCGTCCGCGGGGCCGTCCTCTCCCGCATCGAGGGGCGCGGAGGCGTCGGTGCCCGCGTCGGGCACGGGCGGGGTCGCGGTGGCGATCCCGTCGTCGATCCACGCCGCCACGCAGGCGATGTCCGCCGTCGAGAGCGGCGCGCCGCCGAGCGGCATCCGCGAGCCGCAGGTGGCGGTGCCCTGGAGCTTGGCGAGGAGCAGGCTCTGGTCGGCGCCGAACGGCGAGATGATGGGCTGGGAGCAGAGCGACGAGGTGACGTCGAACATGCGATCGAACGCGTCCGCCGAGGCGAGGTCGAGCCCTGCGGCGGCGGCGGGGCCGGCGACGTGGCACCCGGAGAGCGCGCACTGCTGGCGGAGCAGCGCGTCGACGGAGAAGCTCGCCGGGCAACCGGTCTGGAACAGCTCGGGATCGTCGAGGGACGGTGGACACCCCACGACGCTCGCCATCCCCAGCGCCGCGAGCGCCGCGCTGCACGCGAGCGCGGCTTTGCGCACCAGCATCATCGGCGCGACGCTACCATGGAGGCGCCCGCCGGCGACGGCCTCGTTCTCGCCGATCCGTTGACGCGCCTCGGCCTTCTCCGGCACGATCGCGCCGTGCCCTCCCCCCGCCGCCCGTCTCTCCTCGCCGCGTCCCTCCTCTCGTGGCCGCTCTTCGTGGGCGGGTGTGGCGTGGACGAGCCGGGCGTGGATCCGGTCGTGGTCCCCGTCGATCCCGCGACCTTCGGAGTCACCGAGGCGGGGCCCTTCACCTGCGGACACCGGGAGCTGCAGACCACCTACACGCCGCCCGGGCAGCCGCCGCGGACCATCCCGGTCCACGTCTGGTACCCCTCCACCACCACCTCGGGCGTCCACCCCGTCTACAGCGGCATCTTCCCCGATACCGTCGCGTGGGACGACGGGGACCTCGCGCCGGCGGCCTGGTCCACCGGCTATCCGGTGCTGATCCACTCCCATGGATACGAGGGCTTCGCAGGCAACAGCGCGCGGTTGATGTGCCAGTTCGCCAGCTTCGGATGGCTCGCGGTCGCGCCCGACCACGTCGGGAACCTGCTGGCCGACACGCCCAACCCCTTGCCGCTCGCCATCTACTACGAGCGCCCGCTCGATCTGCGCGCATCGCTCGCGCTGGTGGGCGACCTCCCCGCGAGCGACCCGCTCGCCGGCAAGGCCGACTTCGACCACCTGGCGATGAGCGGGCACAGCTTCGGCACCTACGACGCGTGGGCGCTCGGCGGCGCCTTCTACGACCTGCCCGGCATCGCGGCCATGTGCGCCGCGGGCAACCCCGGCTCCTGCGACGCCGCGGGCGAGGCGGTGTTCAGCACCGATCTCTCGGAGCGCCGGGCCAAGGTGGTCATCCCCATGGCGGGCGGTCACAACGACTTCTTCACCACCGGCGGCGAGGACTTCGAGCGGGTCCCGGTCCTCTTGATGTCCGGATCGCTGAACCCGGTCGGCGCCGACACGCTGTACGACAGCGTGGTCGGCATCGACCTGACCTGGGCCGACGTGCAAGGCGGCTGTCACCAGCTCTACGGCCTCGGCAACACCCAGAACGGCGCCGCCGACTGCGCCGTCCTCTCCGACGAGGCAGGCTTCGCCATCGTCAACCCGTTCATCCTCGCGTTTGCCCGCTATCACGTCCTCGGCGAGCGCGGCGCCGGCGTGACCGGGCTCGTCGAGGGCACCCAGGGCCTGTCCCCGCTCATGAGCTGGCACCACCGCTGAGCACCGCCCACTGGCGGTCGAGCGCGCGCCTCACCGCTTCGGACAGGGCGGCTCCAGCACGAACGGCGGCTTCTGCTCGGCCACCCTGAGCAGCTCGGCGAGAGGGACGCAGCCAGCCCCGCCGGCGTGGGAGGGGTAGCTCGCCTCGACCGCGGTCGAGATCGTGGCGGCCGACACCCCGTAGACGCGCGCGCAGGCGATGCGCCGGAACGAGTCCCGCTCGATGTAGCCGGCGCTGCCCGGGTCGGTGGAGAGGGTCAGCATCACGGTCTCCAGGGGCCCGCACTCCGCGCGCACCACCTCCCCGGCGACGGCATCGGTGAGCGAGAACTGGCCGCCGGGCAGCGCGTGCGCGATCTGCTGCGGCCCGTGGACGATCTCTTCGTCGAGGTGGCACGGCAGGCTCGCCCTGAAGGGGCCGTCGACGAGCAGATCGGGGCGCCCGTCCCCATCCACGTCGAGCACGCCGGTGAGCCCGAGCCCCGCGGCGGGCGCATAGGGCACCACCTTGCCGCCGGTGACCGTGAGCATCTCGAAGGTGTCTTGCCGGTCCTCCTCGGTCTGCTGCCAGGAATGGGTGAGGATCAGCTCGGAGACCCCGTCACCGTCGTAGTCGAAGGCCGCGACGACCCTCCAGCGACTGCCATTCGCCCCCTGGTGCAAGAACTGCGTCTTCGAACCGCCGCGGCGCACGAGCTGGCCGTCGGGCGTGACATGGACGAGCTCGAACGGCGCCTCCCAGCCCGTCCCCCTCGGCCCGTCGGGGCTCTCGGGCAGGGTGCGCACCTCGCTCAGCTCGAGCGCCCAGGCCCCCCTGGGGCTCGGCAGGCAACGGCCGACCGGCGCGTCCTGGAAATAGGGGTCTCCCTTCAGCCGGGCGAGGAACGGAGCCTGACTGGCAGCGAGCCTGGTGCACGCGGCGACCACCGCGGCGCTGGTATCGGTCGGGGTCGCCAGCCAGTCCTGCGCCGGGTGCGGGTCCGAGCCGGGGAGGATGACCCGGGGGCCCGGCGCGGGCTCCTTGCAGGACGACGATCCGGGTGCGCCGGGCACCGCGGCGGCAGTGGGCATCGCCGAGGCAACCGTCGCCGCGAGGGTGGGCGGTGCGCGGTCCGGCCCGCTCGACCGCGTGCAAGACGCGAGGCCGACGAGCCCGCTGACGGCGAGGAGACCGAGGTGCCTGGACGTGGTCGTGCGCATGGTTCCCTTCGAACGCTACCGAGAAGCGGGCGCTTCCGCGGCGGCGTCGAGAGCAGGTACCGGATCCGCAGTCTCCTCGGCAAGGGGGGGCGCCGCGCGAAGCACCGCCGCTCCGGTGCATCGTGTACCCTCCCGGGGCGTGCCCACGCTGATTCTCTCCCACCGCTACAGCCCGGACTCGAACGCGCTCTTCGCGGCAGCGCTGGCCGCTGGCTGGGATGTGGAGCGCCTCCACTCGTTCCGCTGCCCCGACGGCCTCGCCGGGCGTGAGCCGGTGTTCTACGGCGAGACGCTCCTCGCCGACGCCATCCTGCCCGACCTCGGGGTGGCGCTCCTCGAGCCGACCGCGGACTGGCTCCCCCGGCTGCCGCGGCGCCACCGGCTCCGTGACGTGCACCTCACCACGCTCGCGGAGGTGCGCGAGGTCCGGGAGCGCTCGTTCATCAAGCCGACCGACGAGAAGTGGTTCCCCGCCCGGGTGTACGCCGATGGCCTCGCGCTCGATCCGGATCCGGCGCTGTCCGGGGAACTCCCCGTGCTCGTCAGCGAGCCGGTGGTCTTCGAGGTGGAGTACCGGTTCTTCGTCCTCGAGCGCGACGTCGCCGCGTTCTCGCCCTACATCCGCGGCGGGGAGATCGCGCGCACGGCGGCGGGGGACTGGGAGTCCACCCCGCAGGAGATCGCCGAGGCGATGAGCGCGATCCGCACCGTGCTCGACGACCCCGAGGTCGAGCTCCCGGCCGCCGTGGTCGTCGACATCGGTCGCATGACCGACCGCGGCTGGGGAGTGGTCGAGGCGAACCCCGCCTGGGCGTCGGGGCTGTGCGGCTGCGACCCGGCCCGCGTGCTGCCCGTCCTGCAGCGAGCGTCCGTGGCGCGCGGGACGATCGCGCAGCGGGACAGGCGCTGGCTGCGTCCCCCAGGGTGACTACCTGGCGGGGACGACGGTCGCGTCCTCGACGATCGTCGGGAATTTGTAGCCGGCCCCGATGTCGCGATCGAGCGCGAGCACGCCCTCGATGAGGATGGTGTCGCCCACGGCCGGCGTCGCCGTGGTGGTCACCGCGACGTCGTGCGTTCCCGCCGCCGCGTCGCCCGAGCCGTCGCGGAGATGGAGGTAGGTGTGGCCGAGGATCCCCGGCGTCGCCTTGACCACGGTGGCGTGGAGGCGGACCTTCTTCCCGGCGAGCTGGGTCCGCTGGGCGATGAGCTCGGCGACGGTCTTGCCGTTGGGGCCCTGGGCGCGATCGACGGCCTTCACGTCGACGGCGCCGAGCGGGGCGTGTGCCGACGCCATCGCCGCCTGGGGATCCGCACCGCTTGCGCCCGGATCTGCACCGTTTGCGTGGGTGCCGGGCGTGGGGGGGTGACCGGGAGGGAGGCGCCCCGCCGCGGTGGGGGCCGGCCCGGTGTCGAGGCTGCCGAAGTAGATGACCGGGAAGGTGCGGTTCAGCGACTTGCTGGGGAAGTTGGTCATCTTCATCCCGCCGCGGATCCGGGCGTGGTCGCCCACCCCGAGCCCGGCCGTGGCGACGGCGACCCATTGGCCCGCGGAGCCCTTGGGCCCGAGGCGCAGGTACGAGTAGCTCGGCACCTCGATGACCTCGAGGACGTCGCCTTCGATGACGTCGGGGGCCTCGCCGTTCTCGGCGGCGACGGCTCCGGTCCCACCGGCCGCCTCCGACTCGGCGGCGATGGCCGAAGGGGTGGGGGTGGACGGGGCAGGTCCGGCCAGGCTGCGTGCGCCTCCAACGGCGGCGGCGGCAGCGATCGCGGCGAATAGAACGTAGACCATCTTCACGTGGGCTTCTCCTGCAGGGCGGCGGAGCAAGAAGCGATCCGGGGATCGATCCGCCGCCGAGCATGGCACGTCGAGGCGCCGCACGACAGGGTACGGCGGTGCTACCCTCCCCTGCCCCATGCGCCCTCTCGCCGAGCTCCTCGACGCGGACGACACGGGCGCCGCCGAGGTGCGCCGCCTCCTCGCCCACGCCGTCAACCCCGTCGAGGTGATCCGCAGCGACCGTCCTCGGGGGGAGCGCTCGCTGCTCCGCGTCCAGGTCCCCGTCGGCACGGTGCTGGGCGCCGTCGCCTACCGCCTCGGGGGCCTGGTCTTCGATCACGGCTGGCTCCGCCTCCTCGGCTCCGGCGCACCGCGCGCCCCCCGCGACCTCGCCGGCTGGAACGGCCCGACCTCGGTCCCCCGCCTCCCCGGCGCGACGCTCGTCGCCGACGACGTGGCCGGGGGATTCTTCGCTGTGAACGGCACCGCGTTCCCCGGGCCGGCAGGCGGCGTTCACTACTTCGCCGCGGACGACCGGGAGTGGGAGGACCTGGAGATCGACTACCGCGGGCTGCTCGAGTGGGCGTGCAACGGCGACCTCGAAGGCTTCTACGCCGACACGCGCTGGCCGGACTGGGAGCTCGAGATGCGAGGGCTGGGCATGGACCAGGGGCTCGACTTCGAGCCGGAGCTCTCGGTGGAGGCGGCGGCGCGGGCGCGGCGGCGGGTGGGCATCGATGCGCTGTGGGGGCGCGTGCCACGGTGAAGCGCGCCCGGACGAGTCGCGGAGCGCTCTCCAGCGCTCCGCAGGACGACGGTCACTGCACGCAGAGGCCCTGAGACGCGCACGCGGCCGCCGATTCGCACACGCCCCCGCTCACCGCGCCGGCGTCGACCACCAGCCCGAGGCAGCAGCACAGCAGCGCGCTGCAGTCGGCGCTCGCGGCACAGCTGGAGCCAGCGCCTCCGGGGATCACGCACAGTCCCTTGCCGTCGCACACGCCGTTGATGCACAGAGTCCCGGACGCTGCATCGCTGTACGAGCAAACGCCCCCGGCACAGACGCCCACCGTGCACGCGGGTCCGTTCGCGCACCCGCCCGGGCACGCCCCGCCCGACGAGGTGCCCGTGGTCGAGGCCGCGCTGGTGCTCGTCGAGGACGATGCGCCGCCGGTCGAGGAGCTGGTGGCGCCCGATACGACGCAGTTCCCCTTGTTGTCGCACACCCCGCCATTGCATGATGTTCCCGCCGCATAAAGGCTCGGATAGGTGCAACCACCCCCCGCGCACGCGCCCGGTGCGTCGTGGCACGGCGGCGGCGAGAGGCACGGCCCACACCCTCCGCTCGAGGACGCGCTGCTGCCGGAGGCGGCGCTGCTGCTGGAGGTGGCGCCGGAGGAGACCGCGCTGCTCGAGGAGGAGGTGCTCGTCGTCGGCGAGGCGCCGCCCGTGCCGCCGGTCATCTGCACGACGCTGCCGGTGCTGCCGGGGGCTCCACCCATGCCCCCGCCGCCACCCGAGCCGACGTCGAGGTCGTGGATGCCGACGATCAGCGAGCACGCGCCGCTGGTGAGCGTCCCGAGGGCCGTGAGCACGGCGACGCGGGCGACGAGCCGAGAGCTTCGCTTCACTGGAACGTTCCTCCGAGGACGAGACCGCCCGGGGTGAGCCCGAAATGCAGGGCCGTCGCTCGACCCGAAAGCGCCCCTGCGGGGGGGGTGAGCCAGACGACGAGCGCCGTGCCGAGCCCCGCCCCGGCGAGGGCGAAGCCGATGTCCGAGGCCGTCGCATAGGTGGTCGCCGTGGCGCCCTGGGCCGGCGCCGCAGCCGAGCAGCGAGGGGTGCAGAGCGCCTCGGCGCTGTGCCACGTGCTGAGCGCTAGACCCCCGAACAGGCTGCCCACGACGACGCCGCCCAGGCCGACCGAGCCAGCCACGACGACGGTGCCCCGGCGCCACGAATCGCGCGGTGGCGTCGGACTCGGCAGGGGTGCCCGACGGTCCACCTCGACGGTCGCGGGCGGCGCCGGCGGTGGGGAGGTCGCGATCGGTGGAGGAGCTGCCAGCGGCGCGACCCGCGCCTCGCGGAGCAAGGGAACCTCGACGCGGCCGCCCGAGGAGGCGAGGTCGAGGGTGACCTCCCACGGCTCCCTGCCGGGCGCCGAGGCGCGGAGCTTGTGCGGCCCGGGATCCACCGGCAGCGGCGTGCCCCACAGGATCGACCCGAGGACCGTGTCGTCTCGCCGGATCTCGAGACCGGGAGTGCCCCGGGCCTCCGCCGCCACGGTCACCACCAGCTTCGACAGCGAGGCCTGCAGGGCGTCGGCGCGCTTGCGGGCGGTCGCGGCGCGGGTGGCGTGGCCGGTCGCCTCGGCCTCCGAGGCGACCGCGAGGAAATTGGACCAGGCGCTCGCGGTCTTGCCCAGATGCTCGTAGCAGTCGGCGAGCCAGAAGCGCGTGCCCATCTGCGCGTCGAGCCGGAGGCTCTCCTCCAGCCTGGCGCACGCGGAGGGGTAGCTGCCCGCCTTGAAGAGCTTCATCCCTTCCTCGAAGGCGGCGCGGGAGAGCGCCCGGCTCATCTCCGGCTGAGCCGTCGCCGGACCGGAGATGGCGCCGATCGCGAGCGCGGCGAGCAGCGCAATCGAACGCGTGCGGAGGAGGGTCATCGTTCTCGGCCTAGAACGGGCTCGTGGGGTCGAAGCCGTTGTTGGTGGGGCGCGACGGAGGGCGCGCGGGGTTGGGATGGAACCGCGGGGGAGAGGCGGAGGGCAACGGAGCGACGGAGGCCGCCACCGAGGCGACCGGAGACAGGGCGGCGGCGGAGGGCAACGGAGCGAGGGCAACGTTGGCCGGAGGCGCGGGAACGGACTGCGGCCCCGGGTGCGGCTCGACGCTCGAAGCCTCCTCGTGCACGGGCGCGGCGGCGGGCGCGCGGGTGCTCGTGACGAAGGCAAACGTGCCCGCGATGCCAAGCAAGCAGGTGCCGATCGCCAGCGCCGCCACTCCGAGGCCGCCCGCGGGTCCGCGCCGGCGGGGCTCGGGGATCGACAGCAGCGCCGGCGCCGGCGCCACGGCTCCCGCGCCCGACCGCGCCGTCACCGACATGGCGCCCTCCGCGCTCGGCGGCCCCTCGGTTGCCGACAGCACCAGTCGAGGCGCGACGCGCGCGCGGATCGCGGTGTCGAGCGGCACCAGCATCTCCTCCGAGAGCCGCGTGCCGTCGAGCAGGATCGGCCGGAGGGCATCGAGCATCGCGTCAGCGCTCGGATAACGCTCGTCGACCGCGATGCGCAGCGCGCGGTCGACGATGGCCGCCGCCTCGGGAGGGACCCAGGGGGCAAGGTCCTGGATGGGGCGCGGGGGGTCGGAGCAGATCCGCATGATCAGCTCGACCAGCGAGGGCGCCGCCTCGTGCGGCGTCTGTCCGGACAGGGCTCGATAGAGGACCACCCCGAGCGACCAGAGGTCGGCGCGGGCGTCCATGCTCTTGCTGGCCCGGGCCTGCTCGGGCGCGAGGTAGCGCGGCGATCCGAGCATGCTCCCGGTCTCGGTGAGGTTGCCGGTCTCGACGGCCCCCACCAGCCCCCGCTGGATCTTGGCGATGCCGAAGTCGAGGATCTTCACCACGATCTCGCCCTCTTCCCGCCGCGTCAGGAAAATGTTGGCCG
>Ga0302283_1000405_pt1 | contig 34671 bp, 33 predicted proteins | sample III_Fen_E1_4_FD_198770 | JGI IMG/M metagenome (GOLD analysis project Ga0302283, IMG submission 198770) | Peat permafrost microbial communities from Stordalen Mire near Abisko, Sweden - III_Fen_E1_4 | ecosystem: Environmental > Terrestrial > Soil > Wetlands > Permafrost | place: Sweden: Abisko... | reverse complement strand
CCCTTCCGTTCAGGTTGAACCGGTCTTCCGAGTAGTCCCACATCCGAACCCCGAAGATCTTTTCGAAGGCGGCCCCGATCGCGTATTCCACGGCGGTCAGGACGACGGCGTAGCCCAGGAATTCCCAGACGATCCCGTGTGCTTGAAGGAGCGGTGCCAGGAGAAGCACGCAGATCGCCCCGGTCCCGTAGATGGGGAGGAACGGTCCGCGCAGGAATCCGGCGTTGACGAACCGCCTCTGCTTGAAGGAGCGGTAGGCCACTTCCAGGACCCAGCCCACGACGGAATAGAACACGAAGAAGAGGGCGTATTGGTAGACGAGGATCCTGGAACCGAGAACCAGATGCAGCACAGCCCTGTCGCCCCCGCTTCAAGAGGTGCCGAGACGCACCACGCTCCCCGACCGGAGGAGAAGATACTCGACGGGGGAGTCCACAAACGATCCAGCGAAGTCGCCAATCCGCCAATTTCCCATTTCTGGACCAACTTCTCCGATTGCAAGGATCCGGTTCGGGGCCTAGTTTTGGGGTGTTGACCAGTTCAACGCAACTCAAACCGGAGGATTTATGCCTGTAGCGACCTACCAGCAGTACACCCGGATGTTCGACGAAGCGAAGAAGGGTGGCTACGCCTATCCCGCCTTCAACGTCACGTCCACCGAGACCGCCAACGCCGTGCTCCAAGGGCTGGCCGAGTCCAAGTCCGACGGCATCATCCAAGTGAGCACCGGCGGCGGCGAATTCGCCTCCGGCAACACCATCAAGGACATGGCATTGGGCGGCATCACCCTGGCCCAGCACGTGCACACCGTGGCCGGCCGCTACAACATCCTGGTGGGCCTCCACACCGACCATTGCCAGGCCGACAAGCTCGACAAGTTCGTGAAGCCCCTGATCGCCGAGACCGAAAAGCGCCGCTCGGCGGGCCTGCCCAACCTGTTCAACAGCCACATGTTCGACGGCTCGGCGCTCCCCATGGACAAGAACATCGCCATCGCCGAGGAGCTTCTGAAGCTCTGCGCGAAGAACGAGATCATCCTGGAGATCGAGACCGGCGTGGTGGGTGGCGAGGAAGACGGCCACGACACCTCGGGCGTCTCCAACGAGAAGCTCTACACCTCCCCGGCGGACATGGAATTGGCCTACGAGAAGCTCGCCAAGATCGGTCGCTTCCTGTTGGCCGCCACCTTCGGCAACGTCCACGGCGTATACAAGCCGGGCAACGTCAAGCTCACCCCCAAGATCCTGCGCGACGGCCAGGCCGAGGTGCAGAAGCGCTTCAAGACCGGCCCCAACCCCCTGGACCTCGTGTTCCACGGCGGCTCGGGCTCGGACATCTCCGAGATCCACGAGACCCTGACCTACGGCGTCGTGAAGATGAACGTGGACACGGACACGCAGTACGCCTTCACCCGGCCCATCGTGGACCACATGCTGAAGAACTACGACGGCGTCCTCAAGATCGAGGGCGAGGTGGGGAACAAGAAGGTCTACGACCCCCGCTCCTACCTCAAGGCCGCCGAAAAGGGCATGGCCAAGCGCGTGCAGCAGGCCGCCGACGACCTGAAGTCCACCGGCAAGTCTCTCCTCTCTTGACCCGCACGAAAGGGATGAACCCGTGAAACTCCTGGAACACGAGGCGAAGGCCGTCCTTCGCCGCTACGGGATCAACGTGCCCACGGGCAAGGTGGTCCGAACCCCCGAGGAGGTCGCCCCCGCCCTGGCGGAGCTCGGCCTCTCCGAAGGCGTCCTCAAGGCGCAGGTCTTCACCGGCGGTCGCGGCAAGGCGGGCGGCGTCAAGCTGTTCGCCGGTGCGGCCGAGGGTGCCGAAATCGTCCGGCGATTGATGGGCGCCACCCTGGTCACGCACCAGACAGGTCCCGCAGGCGAAATCGTCGGCAGCCTCCTGTTGGAGTCCAAGACCGCCATCGCCCGCGAGATCTACTGCTCCATCCTCCTGGACCGCGAGGCCAACAACCCCGTCCTGGTCCTGTCCGCGGAAGGCGGCATGGAAATCGAGGAGATCGCCGAGACGCACCCGGAGAAGCTCCTGAAGATGCACCCCCTGGTGGGCCACGACCTGTGGGCCTTCCAGATCGTGCGGGCCTGCAACTTCCTGGACATCACCGGGGACACCGCCAAGGAATTCGCGACGGTGCTCAACCAGTTGTGGGCGGTGTACCAGAAGTCGGACGCCTCCCTCTTGGAGATCAACCCCCTGGTGATCGACAAGGCCGGACACGTGGTCCTGCTGGACTGCAAGTTCATCGTGGACGACAACGCCGAATACCGCCAGAAGGGCCTCGGGAACGCCGATGCGGACAAGACCCCGGCGGAGATCGAATCGGCCAAGTTCGGCCTCTCCTACGTCTCGCTGGACGGCACCGTGGGCTGCATGGTCAACGGCGCGGGCCTGGCCATGGCGACCTTGGACCTCATCGCCTCGGTGGGACTGATGCCCGCGAACTTCCTGGACGTGGGCGGCAGCGCCAACGAGGAAGCCGTCACCAAGGCCTTCGAGATCGTGCTCACCGACCCCAAGGTCAAGGTGATCCTGGTCAACATCTTCGGCGGCATCATGAAGTGCGACATCATCGCCCAGGGCGTCATCAACGCCGCGCGCACGCTCGGCGTCAAGGTTCCGGTGGTGGTCCGCCTCCAGGGCACCAACGTGGACCAGGGGAAGAAACTGCTGGCGGAATCCGGCCTCGCGCTGATCACCGCAGACGGCCTGGACGACGCCGCCAAGAAGGTCGCCGAAGCCGCCAAGGGGGTCCGCTCATGAGCATCTTCGTCGACAAGAACACCAAGGTCGTGGTGGTGGGTCTCACCGGCAAGGCCGGCTCCTTCCACGCCGCCCAGTGCAAGGCGTACGGAACCAAGATCGTCGCGGGCGTCACTCCCGGCAAAGGCGGAATGATCCACGACGGAATCCCCGTCTTCAACACGGTCCACGAGGCCGTCGCGGCCACTGGCGCCGACTGCTCCCTGATCTTCGTTCCGCCTCCGGGCGCGGCGGATGCCATCGTGGGATCGGCCGACGCGGGAATCCCCTTCATCGTGGCCATCACCGAGGGCATCCCGGTCCTGGACATGGTGTGGGCGCGAAAGGAAGTGGACCGCCGCGGATCCCTGCTGTTGGGCCCCAACTGCCCCGGCATCGTGACCCCCGGCGAGTGCAAGATCGGGATCGCTCCCGGCTTCATCCACAAGCGCGGCAAGGTGGGCATCGTCTCGCGCTCCGGCACCCTGACCTACGAGGCGGTCTACCAGACCACCCAACTGGGCTTGGGCCAGAGCACGGCGGTGGGCATCGGGGGCGACCCCGTCCACGGCCTGAACATGGTGGACATCCTGAAGCGGTTCAACGCCGACCCCGAAACCGAAGGCATCGTACTCATCGGGGAGATCGGCGGGCCGGACGAACAGAACGCCGCCAAGTACATCAAGGAGAACGTGAAGAAGCCCGTGGTGACGTTCATCGCCGGTGCGGCGGCCCCGACGGGCAAGCGCATGGGCCATGCGGGTGCCATCGTGGAAGGGAAGAGCGGAACCGCGCAAGCGAAGAAGGCGGCCCTCAAGGCCGCCGGAGCGCTGGTGGCGGAGACGGCGGCCGACATCGGACCATTGATCAAAAAAGCGCTGGCCTAAGCGGCTGCGCGGGCGCATACTCCCCTCCGCAGGAACTCGGCGTACCGACGCGTACGCCGTCGCTCCAGCGGCGAGTCGTCTGCATCCCGCTCGCTCGCTTAAGAACTCGCTGCGGAGGGGTCAAATTTTGGGCCCGCAGGGATGCAGGCCCCGTCGAAGTGATTCGGCGGGGCCTTTTTGTTGCGATTCGGTCTCGTTGTTCTACAAAACAAGCACCCCTCACCCCCTCCCCACCGCCCCCGGAACGCGGTAAGTTCTTCCCATGGACCGCCCCGATGTGTTCGCGCACAACGATTTCCGCATCTTCCTCGCCGCTTGGCAGACCTGGCGCCAAACGCAGGACCGTTCGTTCTCGCGGACGGAATTCGTGCGCCGCCTCGGAATGCCCCGGACACGTTCCTTCTTCACCGACCTTCTCCGGGGAAAATCCTTGACCCCCACGTTCCTCGAGCGGTTGCTCCAGGTGATGGAGCTCCCCAAGGAGGAGAGCCAGTTCTTCCGGGCGTTGGTGAAGTTCAACCAGGCCTCCAACGCCCAGGAGCGCGAACTCTACTACGAACAGTTGGTGGCCCTGAACCGCTCGCCCCGCACGTTCCTGGACCCCGATTCCTTCTCCTACTACAAGGATTGGCGCAACGCCGCCTTGCGAAACGCCCTGGATCTGCTCGATTGGGATGGCGAGGATCCGGGCAGCGTGGGGAGGATGTTCAAGCCACGCTTGACCCCCGGAGAGGTGAAGCGGGCTTTCGCGGTCCTTCGAGAACTGGGGATGGTGGAAAAGAATCCCTCGGGAGCCTGGAAACCGGTGCAGAAGGTGCTCTCCAGCGGCGACGGTCGCACGGACGAGCCCGTCCGCCAGCACCAGCTCCAGTGCCTGGAACTGGCCTGCAAATCCCTTCTCGAGGATCTGCCTCCCGGCGAGCGCGACGCCTCCACTCTCTTCGTGACGGTTTCGGACGAGGCCCACGCGTTCCTGCTCCGGCGATTGGAGAAGTTCCGCGCCGAAATCCGGTCCATCGTGCACAAGGACACCTTGCCCGCCACCCGATTGCTCCACATCGACCTCTTCCTCCATCCCCTGATCCGAACGGAGACCCCATGAATCGCCAAAACCTGTCCGCGCTGGCCCTGGCATCGACCTGCCTGTGGCTGTTCTCCTGCGACTCCCAGAAGGTGACGGGCACCATGGACGAGACCAACGCCTCCGCGGCCCGGCTCCTGGACACGGCCGGCACCCCCGCGGCCGGTGCCAACCTGCTCGTGTTCCACCCGTTGGACAGCACCCGGACGCCGGTGGCCGCAGGGGTGACCCTGTCGGACGGCTCGTACTCCCTCCCCACCGTCCCGGACGGGATGTACCAGATCCTGGCGCGCAGTGCCGGGAGGGTCGCCGTCCTGGACTCCGTTTACACCAGCCAGGGGAAGCTCCTGGTCCGGACGGACACCCTGCGCGATCCGGGAAGCATCTATGGAATCGTGGAAATGGTGGGCGACGACAATCCCGCCTCGGTGGAAGTCTCCGTCCTTGGATCGGACATCCTCGTCGCGAACGTGAATTCCGAAGGCTCCTTCCGGCTGGACAACCTCGGGGCGGGCACCTGGACGCTCAAGTTCTCCACCAGCCTGCCCGGATACGCGACCACCTACGTTCCCGTTCGATCGACCGCATCCGCCAGCGTCAAGCTGGACACCGTAGTGATGAACTACATCGACGTTCCGCCCGTATCCGGATTGAAAGCGACCTATGACACGATCAGCGGGACCGTCCATCTGACATGGAGCATCCCGACCGGCGTCAAGGGGATCCGCGATGTGGAAGTCCTCCGGGTGAACAGCGCCGACGCGGGAAATCCCACCTTGGTGGGGACCTCCGACAGTTCGGGTTACCTGGACACGATCTACCCGCCCCATTCGGATTACAACCAGCCTCCGTTCACGCCGACGACTTGGCTCTACAATGTGGCGATCCGCACCGAATCCAGCACTGTGGGAAAGGTCGCCTACACCCAGGCGACGACCATCGATCCCAAGGTGATCGTGCCGACGTTCGGCTTCAGCCTCGTCGTCCGGGACAGTGCACAGTTTCCCACGGACACCATCGGCCTGATCCTGAACTTGACCGGCGGATCCAATTCCGGCCTGCAGAAGGTGTCCTGGCTGGCTCCAGGACTGGACAGCTCCCCCAGGACGCCTGCCATCAAAGGACACAGCGTCGTGGACACGCTGCTTTTGCCCTTGCGCGCACTGGACACCACGAAGCTCGCCTCGCCGATATCCATCGCTGTCACCGATTCGGTGGGACGTCATTTCACGTTCCAATCCTCCGCGAACGACACCCTCTATGTGATCGCGAGGTCCCTGGCGAAGCAGGTCGCCCCATCGGACTCCACCACCCACCGCGATACCATGAATCCGGTGGATACCTTCACGATCCATTCAGACAGCGCTGGGATCAAGGACAGCACGGTGAAGGACACGGTGGTGTCGTGGCGGCAGGGGGGGAAGCGTTCCCCCGTGGTCGCCTGGACCCGTGTCGGCCTCTGGACGGAGAGGGGGTCCCTCTGGGCGCGCTTGGAGTCCATCCGCCTTCGCGACGAGGAAGACCGTCTGGGGTGAGGGTTCGGACCGAACGGTGACGCCGCGTTCGCCTTGTCCTTCTCGTTGCCAAGGGCATCGGCTCGGCGTTACCTTTGTTCGTTCCGAGCGCGGAAGTAGCTCAGTTGGTAGAGCTCCTGCTTCCCAAGCAGGTGGTCGTGGGTTCGAGTCCCATTTTCCGCTTCAATGGCGCCTCTTTCCGGGATCTGCCGGGGAGAGGCGCTTTCGTTTTCTGTGGGTGCGTGAACCATGGCCCGGTCTTCGGCGACCATTCGTTCTTCCACGAAGAAGGAGCGCGAAATGGGACGGTTGCAAGGAAAGACGGCGTTGGTCACCGGATCCAGCCGCGGAGTCGGGAAGCTGGTCGCCGAGGCGCTGGCCAAGGAGGGGGCCAATGTGGTCGTCCACGGTCGCACCCTGAAGGGCACCGCGGCCACCCTGGATCTGGTGCGCAAGGCGGGTGGGCAGGGTCGCGCCGTGGCCGGCGAACTGTCCGACCCCGCCCAGGTGGAGCGGATCGCTTCGGAGGCCCTGGCGGCCTTCGGAACGATCGACATCCTCTACAACAACGCGGGCATCATGTCCCCGTGGCGCGAATCCGTCGGTTTCCAGGAACTGTCCGACTGGACCCCGGTCTTCCAGGTCAACGTCTTCGCCCTCGCGCGCCTGTGCGCACGGCTGGTCCCGGCCATGGTGGAGCGGAAATGGGGGCGCGTGGTGAACGTGACCTCGGGCATCGACAAGACGCCGCAGCTCGCGCCGTACGGCGCCTCCAAGTGGGCGGTGGACAAGTTCACGGACGACCTTGCGGCGGAGCTTTCCGGCACCGGGGTCATCGTCTCCCGCATGGATCCGGGGTGGCTGCGCACCGATCTGGGCGGACCCAACGCCGACCACGCGCCGGAAACCGTACTTCCCGGAGCCATGGTGCCCGTGCTGCTGCCGGAAGGCGCCGCGGGCGGACAGTTCTTCCGTGCCCAGGAGCTGCGCTCGGCGGCGTCCTAGTCCGGGTCCGGGTTTTCGGGACATCCCCGGAGCACATACCTTTGCCTTCCATGTTGCTGCGTCCTCCCCCTTGGATCGCGGACCGGGGCGGATGGTACCGCCACGGGGCCTGGTCGCTGGCCTCGGCGGCGGCCGAATCCGGGATCGGACTGTGGCTCCGCGAGCTCACCCAGCCCGTTGGGAAGGTTTTCTGGCTCGGGATCATGGCGCTCCTACTGGCCGCTCGGGTGGTCCTTTCCTGGCGCCGCGACCTGGACCGCGAACGCCTGGCGCTGGAGACCGGGAACGCCTTCCATCGCAGGGTTTGGGCGAGGGGATCGAGCGAAGGACAGGATCCTTCATGGCTGGCGCGCGAAGGCAGGGAATGGATCGAGTCCGGCACCCGCGCCGCCCTGGAATGGCGCACGGCGGCGGCGACCTTGCTCCTCTCCGTTCCTCTGCTGGTTTGGCTCGCACCCTGGATCACCCTCGCGGTCCTCCTCGCGGGCGTTCTCCTGGGTCGCTGGGCCCGGGAGAAGTCCAGGACCTGGAGAAACCTGGCGGATGCGGAAAGGGAGTCCGCCGAGCACCTGGACGCCGGGGAGGAATGGGCCTGGCGTTCCCTCCCGCAGATGCGTCCGGCGGGATGGAGTCCCGTGGTCGCTAAGGCCCGGCGGCGCGCGTACCTGGTGTTTCTTCGCGACCGCTTGGAAAGGGCGCGTATGCACCTCGCTTGGGGAGCGGGCGGAGAAGCCGCCGCGCATGTCGCGGGCTGGTTCGTGGGGGCCGCCGCGGTTTTGTCGTGGGCCACGGGAAGGATGTCGGCGGGTTCCCTCCTCGCCTTCCTCGGGATCAGCCTTCTCGCCTACAGGCCCGTGCGCGAGGCGGGACGACTTCTTCCCCATTTGCGCCGGGCTCGCGAGGTGTGGAGCGCCCTGGCCTCGCCTTTGCCATTCCAAGCCGACGCCGATGTGCGCGCCCACGATCTTCGGGTGGCGTGGCCCCACGCGCCCGCGGTCCTCTCCGGCCTCCGCTTCTCCGTGCCGCGGGGTTCCCTGGTGGTGGCGCACGGTCCCAACGGATGCGGCAAGTCCACGCTGCTGGCCGCCCTGGCCGGACAGCCGCTCCCGATGTCGGGGACCGCATCCCGGCCGCGCCGGATCTTCTGGATGGCCCAGGAGCCCGTCCTGCCGCCCCTCGGTCCCGCGCTCTGGACGGGGATCGAACGTCCGACTCCGGGGGCCGTGGACGGCCTGTTCGGACTGCTCTTCCCCGACGGAATACCCGCTTCCCTGGACTGGACCGGATGCATCGCGGAAGGTGGACATGAACTGTCACGCGGTCAGCGCGCGCGGCTTTGCCTGCTGGCCGCCGTCGCCAGGCCGCGAAGCCTTTGGCTCCTGGACGAGCCCGTGTCGGCCCTGCCACCGGGCGACGGGATTCGGATCCTCCGCGAGGTCCTGGCGCGGCGCGGCGCGGCGACCGCGATCGTCGCCGTACCCGACCTCGGGCCCGCTTTCGCCGAGATCGAACGCCTGTGGGAGCCCACCGGCGATCATCGCGGACCCGTCCTCTCCCTGGTCGAACCCCGTCCATGAGGGCGCTCGTCTACAGGTTCCGAGGAGAGCTGGTCGTGCTGTGGTGCATTTGCTGGCTGCCCATGCTTCTACCGTCCCGCCATTGGGCTCCTTCGGCCACCGCCGTGCTTTCCGGGCTCGCGCTGCGCGCCTGGTCCCGACGGTTCATCGGGGCGCACAGTCGGGGACGGATCCCGTCCTGTCCGGAGCGGGTGGTGGGCGGCCCCTACCGTTGGATCTCCCATCCTCTCTACCTCGCCAACCTCCTCGTGCTCGCCGGGCTCGGATCCTGCGCGCTGGGTCCCGATCCGCTCCGTCTCGCCGCCGTGCTTTCGGGTCCCGCCTGCCTGTATCTGGTCCTCGCGCGGACGGAGTCCAGGCTTTTGGGAACGGAAAATCCCCCGGAACGATCGGCCCCGTTGGACGCCCGCTCCGGAAGGTGGCGCTCCGAGTGGGCGTCGTTTCTTCCGCCCGTCGCGCTTTGGCTGTGGGCCGTCCGGTGATCCGGATCCCCGCCTGGTACGTCGCGGCGGGAACTCTTGCGGGATTCCTCCTGCGCCGAGCCGGGTCCGGGAGGACCGGTCCGTGGCCGTCCACCCTGTCGGATTCCGTCTGGATCCACTGCGCTTCGGTGGGCGAAGCCAAGGGCGTGATGGCCCTTCTCCGGCTTCTGCCCGGAGACCTCGCCCTCACGCTGACCTCGACCACGGTGGCGGGAAGGGATCGCTTGCGCCGATCCGGACACGACGCCCTCCTCCTCCCCTGCGACGACCGTCGAACCTTGCGTGAATTCCTGGCCGCCCGCCGCGTTCGCAGGGCCCTTTTCCTGGAAGCGGAAGCCTGGCCCGCGGCCCTGGAGGCGCTGGGGCGATCGAGCATTCCCACGGCTTTCGCCGCGTTTCGCTCGTCGCCGCGATCACTGCGTCGTTGGAGATCGTTCCAAGCGGTCTTTCCCGGCTGGACGGACCGGGTGGACCTGGCATGGACCGACCGACCTGGATGCGTGGACGCCGTCCGGTCCCTCGGATTTCGCAACGTGCTCCCAGGCCATCCCCTGAAATGGGCGGGCTACCCCCTCCCGGAGGCCGTTGGAACGGGTCCCGACGCCGCGATTTCCCTCCACGTGCGCGACATTCCCGCCCTCGCGGCCCTTGTCCGCCACCGGCCAAGCAAGGGCTGGCTCTGGTTTCCCAGGCGTCCATGGCAGGCCCCGTTGTTCCGGCTCCTGGCGCGCCTTTCGGGACTTCGCCCCGTCGCGGCACCGCCCCCAAGTCCCGGCCAGGTCTACGTCTCCCCCCGCTTCGGAGAGGTCGCCGCGCTCCTGCCCGGCTGCGGATGGGCGTGGGTGTCTCCCGGCCACGACACCGAGGAACCGTTCCATTTCGGCGTGAGGGCGGTCTCCACGGGGCACCCTTCCCGGAACGTCCCGCGGCCGGTCGCCGAGCCGGATTCCGTTGCGACCGGGATCGCCGCCTGGATCTCCCGCCTGCCCTAGACGCCGCACTCGTCCGCCAGGATCCTCCGGAACAGGTCGGACAAGACCTCGGGCTCCTCCAGGAAGGTGTCGTGGCCGGAGTTTCCGGCCAGCGCGTGGTGGCGCGCGACCCCTCCGGCGCGGCGTACGGCGTCCGCCAGGATGTCGATCTCGTGCGGAGGGAATAGGGTATCCCCCCCGAACGACACCAGGTCCAGAGGGCAGCGGATGGCGGCCGCGGCCACCCGCAGGTCTCCACCGCCGACGTCCTGGGCGAGGTCGTAGGTGATGAGGGCTTCGGCCAGACGGACGTAGGTCCAAGGATGGTAGCGTTCGGGAGGCCAGGTGTTCCGCCAATCGAGGTCGCGCCGGGGATCGGCGTCCGGTCCGGAATAGCGCCTGCCGGTGCCGAAGCTCGCGAGCAGACCTTCGTAGCCCGTTCCTCCTGACTCCAGTTCCCGGCGGATGTACGCGCATCCCGCCGCGAAGTGCCCGATCCCCGAAAGACTCGGTCGCGCCGCGACGGCCACGGGAACCGCATGCGCGACCCGGTCGGGATGGGCGACCGCCCATGTGAGAGTCTGCAGTCCGCCCAGGCTGCCTCCGGCCACCAGCCGCCACCTCCCCACCCCCAGGAGGTCCGCGAGTCGCACCTGCGCCTCCACGAGATCGGCGATGGACAGGAAGGGAAATCGGGTTCCCCAAGGCTCCCCGTCGTCCGCCACCGTGGACGGGCCGGTGCTCCCGGCGCTTCCGCCGATCACGTTGGAGCACACGATCCAATATTTGTCCGTGTCCACGGGTTTTCCGGGGCCCACGAGGTCGTCCCACCACCCCCGGTTTCCCATCCGCCAGGGGCGGTGGAATTCGGTCGCCGTCGCGTCCTCCCCAGCGGCGAAGGCGTCCGCGGAAAAGGAATGGCAGAGCAGGATCGCGTTGGAGCGATCCGCGTTCGGCCTGCCCCAGGCATGGACCTCGAGCTCCGCGGTCGGAAGTTCCCCTCCCCGCACGGACAAAGGCCTTTCGCGCGAAGCGATCCGGACCCGGAATGGAACCCCCGGCACTGTCTCCAACATCGGTTTCATCTCCCCGTTTGGGCGTCGTCGGGACAAAGATGCCAACGAACTTCCCTATCTTTGGACCTTCCGTCCAGGCGGCGCTCCATGAGGATCGCCAACGCGCCCTTCCAGCCCCACCGAGGAGAACGTGAGCGAGTCCTACATCCAGAAGCTGTTCGCCGACCGCATCGGGGGCGAGAACTACGGCAAGTCCACGGCCATCTACAAGTTCGAGAAGATCAAGCGGGCCAAGCGCGCCGCCCTGGCCGACTTCCCGGACCGCCCTCTCGTGGACTTCGGCATCGGCGAGAACGACGAAATGGCACCCGCTCCGGTCCGCGAGGCGCTCAAGCGCGAGGTGGACCGGCCGGAAAACCGCGGCTACGCCGACAACGGGATCCTGGACTACCAGGTGGCGGCCGCCGCCTACCTCAAGCGCAACTTCGGGGTGGACCTGGACCCCGCCACGCAGATCCTGCATTGCATCGGATCCAAGCCGGCGTACGCGCTCATCCCGGCGGCTTTCATCAACCCCGGCGACGTGACGCTGTTCACCGTGCCCGGCTACCCCGTGGCCAGCACCTGGACCAAGTACCTGGGCGGGACCGTCCACAACCTCCCTCTCCTGCCTGAAAACGACTTCTTCCCCGATCTGGAGAACATCCCCGCGGAGGTGTTGGCCAAGGCCAAGCTCCTGGTCATCAACTACCCCAACAGCCCGTCGGGCAAGACGGCGACGCGCGGCTTCTACGAGAAGGTCGTGGCATTCGCGAAGCGGAACGGCGTCGTGGTGGTGCAGGACGCCGCCCACCTTCCCTTCACGCACGGCGCCAAGCCGCTTTCCTTCCTGGAAATACCCGGCGCCCTGGATGTCGGCGTCGAGGTCCACTCCATGTCCAAGGGCTGGAACATGATCGGGTGGCGTCTGGGCTTCGTGGCCGGGAATGCCCTCGTGGTCAAGGCCTTCGGCGACGTCAAGGACAATTCCGATTCCGGGCAGTTCAAGGCCATCCAGATGGCCGCCGCCGCCGCCTTGGCGGACGACAGTCTTTGGCAAGCCGCGCAACGGAAATACCAACGCAGGCAGGAACTGCTGGTGGCCCGACTCCAGAAGCTGGGATTTTCCATCCGGATGCCCGAAGGCACCTACTTCCTCTACGCCAAGGCCCCGAAAGGCGTGGAGGGCGGGCCCGACTTCGCGGACGCGGAGGCGGCCAGCCAGTGGCTCATCCGGGAGAAGAGCATCGTGGTGGTGCCCTTCGACGACGCGGGGCCGCACCTGCGCTTCTCGGTGACCTACGAAGCCCCGACGGAATCCGACGAGAAGGACTACATGGACCGGTTCGCCGGACGCCTCGCCGGAACCCGGTTCCGGTTCTGATGGCCGCGGCGCGGCCCTACCTTCCCGCGGCCGCGTTGCGTCGGCTGGTGCGTGGATCGCCCCTTCTGGCGTCCGCGGCCCAGCTCCGGGAGGGCGCCGCCCCCTTCCGATCGCGGGCGTTGGGCTCCCACGAAACCCTCCAACTGGAACGCCAGGGCTGCATCTGCGCCGACTGGACCCGGGTCCGGGTGCAGGAGGGTTTCGAGACCTCGAGCGTGCGGGAGGCGACCTTCGAAGGCGAGGTGGCCCTGGCCCGATTCACGGGCACGGTGATGCTCCCCGGGCACGTCAGCCTGCCCACCGGCATCCGGCGCGCCCACATCCGGGACGCCGTGGTGGGGAACTGCTGCATACACGACGTCGGCCTGGTGGCACGCCAAGTCATCCAGGATACCGCCGTCGTCTTCCGGGTCGGGTCGCTCGTGGCCTCGGGAACCTCGTCCTTCGCCACCGGCGTGCGCGTGCAGGTAGGTCTGGAATCGGGCGGGCGGGAAATCCCTCTGGTGGCCGAAATGGACATGGAGCTGGCGACATGGCTCGCCATGCATCCGGGCGAAAGTCCCGAACGCCAGGATTTCCTGGAAGCGCTCGCCGCCCACGCGGAGTCCGTGCGCCACAGGGCGGGGTGGGTCGGCGAAGGCGCGCTCCTTTGCAACACCGCTTCCATCCGCAACGCCTGGATCGGGCCCCACGCCCGGGTGGACGGCGCCTTGCTGGTTCGCGACGTCGCCGTCCTCTCCTCCATCGACGCGCCCACCCAGATCCGCGACGGCGCCGTGGTGGAGCATGCCGTGCTCCAGGGAGCGGTCCAGGTGCGCACCATGGCGGTGGTGCGCAAGGCTCTCCTCTGCGAAGCCTCCGGCGCTTCGCGCCACGCCAAGATCCTGGACGCGGTGATCGGTCCCAACACCGAGATCCAGGAAGGCGAGGTGACCAGCTCCCTGCTGGGACCGCTGGTGGGGTTCCACCACCAGTCCTTGCTCATCGCCTGCCTGTGGCCCGAAGGTCGCGGCAACGTGGGGCACGGCGCCGCGCTGGGCTCCAACCACACCGGTCGTCGCGCCGACCAGGAACTGCGACCCGGCGAGGGGCAGTTCTTCGGCTTGTCCTGCCAGGTCCAGTTTCCCGCGAATTTTTCCGAGGCACCCTGGAGCCTGGTGGGCGCGGGAACCCGCGTGCCGGCCGGTCGCTGGCGCCTTCCCTTCTCCCTGATCCGAACCGTCGCCGGGCGCGACCTGCCGCAGGTGCAACCGGGCTGGATGTGGTTGCAGAACGCCTACGCCCTGGAACGCGCGGAATCCAAGCTCGCGTCGCGCGACCACACCCGCAACCGCGTCTGCCAGCGCCCCGTCCTCAACCTGGCGGTGCTGGAATCGGTGCAGCGCGCGCGAAGCGTGCTGCGCGACCCCGACGCGGCCTTCGGGCCGGGACATATGACGGATTCCGACCGCAGGGAGGGAATCGCGGCCTACACCGAGTGCCTGACCCTTTCCGCCTTGCGCGCCCTGCTCGCGGGCACGGAGGGGGATGTCCTGGAGTGGGCGGGCGGGTTCCTCGCCGAGGAGTTTTCCGCCTCGGGCGCCGATTCGCTCCTGGCCCGCCTTCCCGGGCTGGAACGGCTCTGGCTGCGCCGCGTCCGACAGAGCCGCGAACGGGACGACCAGAGGGGGACGGACGTGTTTCCCGACTACGGCGAGGTCCATCCTCCCGCCAGGGACGACGAGATCGTGCGAGCCGCCGCTCTCCGGGCCCGCGAAACGGTGCGCCTGGTCCGCGAACGCCTGCATGGCTGAGGGATTCCGGGGGGGGCGGCTGCTGCGTTTCGAAGAGGTGGGATCCACCATGGACGTGGCGCGCAACCTCGACGACCCGGAGCCTTTCACTGTGGTTGCCCGATCCCAGACCGCCGGCCGCGGGCGCTTCGATCGGACCTGGTTGTCCCCTCCCTCCGGTGGGCTCTACCTGACGGCGAGCATCCCCTGGACCAGACCCCTCGCCCAAGCCCCGCTCGTTTCGATGGGGACCGCCCTGGCCCTGGCGCGACTCGCCGCCCGTCTCGGATGTCCCCGCATCACCCTGAAATGGCCCAACGACCTCCTCCTCTCCGACCGCAAGGCCGCCGGGATCCTGGCCGAAATGCACCATCCCTCGCCCGGTGTTTCCCGTCTGCTGGTGGGCGTTGGACTGAACGTCTCCATTCCTGAGGACGCGCTTTCCCAGGTCGGGCAGCCGGCCACCTCCCTCTCGGTCGCTTCCGGACGGGAACTGGACCCCGAGCAGGTCCTGCGGGAATTCCTGTCCCATTGGACGGAAGTCGACCGGACCTTGGAGGAGTCGGGATTCCCCTCCCTGTCGGAGGAATACCGCGGCTTTACCGATCTGCCGGGACGAACCTTCCGCCTGGAGGGTGCCGGCGGGACCTCCTCGGTCGTCCGGGTGGTGTCGGTGCAGGAGGATGGCGCCTTGCTCGTGGAGCACCGCTCCACGGGTCTGCGCCAGGCCATCCACGGCGGCGAACTGGTTCCCCTGGACCGTTGAGGATCCAACCTGGACGCCCATTGGACCCGGGCGCGGCCCATTCGCGCGTGGTATCTTTGACCACGATGAACACCGTGGCGCGCGCCTGCGCCTTGGCCAGCCTTTTCGGAGGGACGGTCTCCGCTCTCCCTTCCGATGCCCTCCTGGACAGCCTTCAACTCGTCGCACTGAAGCACGAGAAGTCCGGTCGCCTGGACGCCCGGGATTCCGACGAAGACCTTCTCGAGGTGCTCGCCCGCCAGAGGATCGCGGCCGATTCCGCCCCGGATATCCCCCAGCGCCGTCTCGACGAGCTCGGCCAGCTCCGTTCCGAACGGGTGCAGCGCGCCGCCGACTCCGTCAAGGAAATGCGGAAACCTCCCGCGTCGGTGGAGCGGATGCTCGCGGATTCCACCTCGCCGATGACGGATTCCGGCACACCCCGCCTTCCGGCGCCCGCCGATGCGACGCCGTCGGGGGAAGCGATGCCGACCGCCGTCCTTCCCGCGCCCGCGCGCACGGTCTGCCGCCCCATCCGATTCCGTTGGATCGAACCGACATCCGCCTCCACGGCCCGAGGCGGCACCGGCATCCTGGACGTCAAGATCCGCCTGGACGCCCCCTGCGGACTGTCCCGGATCGAACTCTACGCGGACGATCTGCCCCCTCGCGCCTTTCCCGCACCTCGGACGGGAGGGGGCACCTTCGAATTTTCGGACCATATCCCGGTCGTGGAAGGCATCCACCACCTGGAGGTTCTCGCCTGCGACACCAATTCCATCTGCGATCGGAGCGCTCCGCTGGAGGCGCGCCTGGCCGGGCGGGTTCCCCCGTGGATTCCTCGGGCCGTCGGCGGGCTCGTCGCCGTGTGCGGACTCCTGGGAGCGAGCTTGCTCCTGCGCCGCCGTCCGCACCGCCACTATTCGGTCGCGGCACCCGCCTACAGCCGTCCTTCGGCGGTCCCGGTACCGGAGACCAAGGGCCTCTCCGGTACCCTGCGCAAACGCCTGCAGCAGGTGGCCCAGGAAATCGGACCCGCCTTCCCGGCCGTTTCCCTGCGTCTCCCGGACCAACCTCCTTCCCTTTCGGTGGATCCGGAGTCCCTGGGCGACGCCTTTTCCACCATGCTCCGCCTGCACGCGCGACGCAGCGCGGAGGGGGGTCAGATCCTGATCGCCATGGGAACGGGTCCCGTCTCCGTGGAGATCGTGTTCGAAGACACCGCCGGCTCTCCCGACGACGGCAGCGTGCAGGCGATCCTGGACCTCGCCCGACCGCGCGTGCGGGAACGCATGGGCCTGGACCGGGAGCTTGCGAACGCCTTGGCTTCCTTCCGGCGGGCGGGGGGCACCCTCTGCGCCGAAGTCCGCATCGACGGGGGCCTGCGCACGCGGATGAAGGTCCCCCTGGCGCCCGCGGGCCAAGTCGCGTGAACTGGTCGCCGGACGACCTCCCGGGCTTCTTCGAGAGGCTCCGGAACATGAGCGCCATCCGGCGCTTCGGCACCCTTCCGTCCGCCCAGCACGACAGCGTGGCCAACCATTCCTTCGATGTCGCCGTGCTTTCCATGATGATCGCCGACCGCGAGGGCGATCCGACGCTTTCCGTCGAGAAGATCCTGCGCAAGGCCCTGTGGCACGACTTCGAGGAGACGATCGTCTCCGACATCCCCCACCCCATCAAGCACCGTTTCCAGGGCGGTCGGCTGGGGAAGTTGCTCGCGGAGATGGTGGAGACCGTGCTGGAGACGGAAGCTTTCCACGAACTCCCACCGGACATGGCGCGCCGCTACGCGACCGACGCCAAGGACGCCAAGCGCGACCGCGAAGGCGAAGTGGTGGGCGCGGCCGACGCCATGGACCTGGTGATCGTGGCCACCCGCGAGATCAAGATGGGGAACCGCTACTTCGAGCACGTCTTCGAGGCGGGCATGGTGCTGTGCGAGAAGTACCGCCATTTCCGACTCGTGGACGAATTCTGCGGCGTCGCCCGGAAGTACCTGGAAAGCGGGCAGTTCGTGGACGGGGTGTTCCACGAGAACCTCTCCCGCCAGACCGACCTTTTTTCCCCCGGGAGCACCGCCGAATGACCTCGCTTGTCCACCATGTCGTCCCCGCCGCATCCGCCCGCAAGGGCACGTTGGTCTTCCTCCACGGCCTCGGAGATTCCATGGCCGGCTGGAGCTTCCTCCCCCAGGCCCTGGAACTTCCCTGGTTGGAGATCGTCCTGGTCCAGGCCCCCATCCCCTACGGACCCGGCTGGGCCTGGTACGACCTGAATCCGTCGCTGCGTCCCACCGCCAGTACTCGCAGCGACATCTCGAGCAGCCGGGCCCTGTTGGAAGCGTTCCTGGGGGAGCTGGGTCGCCCCACGGATTCCATCGTGCTGGGCGGGTTCAGCCAGGGCTCGGTCATGGCTCTGGACACCGGCCTGCGATCCGCGATGCCCCTTGCGGGCCTGCTTTGCATTTCCGGCTACGTCCCGCTGCTGGAAGATTTCCCCGCCGCCTTCGGCCCCAACGCCCGGTCGCGACGGATCCTGTGCACCCATGGCCGCTGGGACCCGGTGATCCCGCACGAATTCTCCAAGTCCCAGGTGGAGGCGTTGGCCGCGCTGGGCGTCCCCATCGCCATGGAGGACTTCGACAAGGCCCACGACCTGGACGAGGAGGAGGAACTCCCGCGGATCCGGTCCTGGCTGGAGGAGACGTTCGCCCTTTAGGGTCGCACGATCACCGTTTGCAACCGCCCCTCCACGCTGGCCAGATGCGGACCCAGCGGCAGAGCTTGGCCAAGTGGAACGGGGCGCCCCGCGAGGTCGACGGCGTGGAGGGACAATTCGGCCGAATCCGCAAAGCGGGGGATCACGCCCTCGAACGCGCCGGTTGGAATGATTCCGAGAGAGACCATCGAATCGGTTGCACCCGCGATTCGAAATGTCCAGAAGGCGCTGACCACCATGTCGAAGGGATAAGTCGGTGCGGGAAGGTACAGCCACGAAGATGGATCGATGTAGCCGGAATTCGAAGTCCACACCACGTAGGTGCCGGCCACCAGGCTTCCGGTATCGCCGATCCTGGCTCCTCGGAACGTGCCCACGGATGTCCTCGCTCCATTGCTGTCGAGCACGGAGGAAAAGAACGGAATCGATGAATCCGGAATGCTAAGGGAAATCGCAGTGCTCCAGTGGACCCCTAGCGATTGTGAAACGGGATATACCGCCTTGAGGCGGCCGTAGATCGTGTCGATGACGAATGAAGTATCCAGCAGGCAGCGAAGGAGATGCGTCTCGGTCGTCAGGATCTTGCCCATGTCGCCACGCGACAGGAGCCGGTTCTCGACCGTATCGACCCATTTGACCCAAGGACGCCCTGCTTGGATCCGCGCCCAGTGGGGATGGATGGTCAGGGTATCGGGAGTCTGGTCCGTTGCGTAATACGATTGGAAATAGGAAGAGTCGACTTCCAGCGCCCAATAACCAGTCTTCCCCTTGACCTTCCACCATTCGCCGTGGACGAAAGTCGCTTGGCGTTTGGTCGGGACGGGAGACAGGGAATTCGCCGAAAGCACGCGAAGGAAGACGCCCCCCGCCGGACTTCCCGGCAAAAGCGAGATGGAATCGGAGGCGGTCAGGGAGTAACTGCATGTTCCGGGGATGAGATCCGTGCACTTGTACTGGGTGGACACCTTGGTTCCGTCGATGACCCACGAGCCCAGGTCCAGATTGGAAGCTTGGCTCAGCAACGTGTCGCCCGGGTCCGCGCTTGCGAACGCGAGGGCGGGCAGGAGGATCGCGAGGAGCGGGATTCGAGAATTCATGGTGCGTCCTTGGAGGGATAACGCACAGAAGATACCGCCCACCGCGACCAACGGGTGGGCATATCCGGTAGAACACTGCCCCTCACCCCCACCCCGTAGGGACGCAAGATTTTGCGTCCCTACGCGTCCCTGCGATGGGGGGCAGGGTTCACGCCGCCGGTGTCACCACGGCTGCGGGCGGCACCACGGTGCGGATGGACAATTCCTTCAGTTGCTCCGCGGACACCTGGGACGGCGCATCGGTCATCAGGTCGGCGGCACTGGCGGTCTTGGGAAAGGCGATGATGTCGCGGATGCTGTCGATCTCCAACAGCAGCATCACCATGCGGTCCAGCCCGAAGGCCAGGCCTCCGTGCGGCGGGGCCCCGAACTTGAGGGCGTCCAGCAGGAAACCGAACTTGGCTTTGGCCTCCTCTTCCCCGATCCCCAGGGCACGGAAGACCCGCTCCTGGACCTCGGGGGAATGGATGCGGATGGAGCCTCCGCCCATCTCCACGCCGTTCAGGACCAGGTCGTAGCTCTGGCTGCGGACATTTCCCGGATCGGACTCGATCTTTTCCAGCTCTTCGGCGTAGGGGGCCGTGAAGGGATGGTGCACGCTGTAGAAGCGGTTGGTCTCCTCGTCCCATTCGAACATGGGCGCCGAATGCACCCACAGGAATTCCCATTGGCCCTTTTGGGAGAGCTTCAGGATCTCGGTGCCGAGCTTCACCCGCAGGGCGCCCAACACGTTTTCCACGCCCTTCTTCTTGTCCGCGCCAAAGAACAGCAGGTCTCCGTCCACCGCGTCCACCTTGGCGGCCAACGCCGCGCGGACCTCGGGGGAGATGTTCTTGGCCGCCGGGCCGTTCCATTCGCCGTTCTGGATCTTGATCCAGGCCAGGCCCTTGGCGCCTAGCTTGCGGACATAATCCGTCAATTTGTCCAGGTCGTTGCGCGTGATCTTGTCCGCGGCACCCTTGGCGTTGATGAGCCGCACGACGCCGCCCGAGGTGGCGGGTCCCTGGAACACCACGAAGCCGCAGGTCTTGGCCCATTCCGTGACGTCTTGGATCTCCAGTCCGTAGCGCAGATCGGGCTTGTCGGATCCGTAACGTGTCATCGCGGTGGCGAAGTCCATGTGCGGGATGAGCGGGGGAATCTCCAATCCCAGGAGATCCTTCCAGACCCGGCGGACGCAGCCCTCGGCCACGTCCATGATGTCCTTCATGCCAATGAAGGACATCTCCACGTCGATCTGCGTGAATTCCGGCTGGCGGTCGGCGCGCAGGTCCTCGTCGCGGAAGCATTTCGCGATCTGCATGTAGCGGTCGTAGCCCGCCACCATCAGGAGCTGCTTGAAGAGCTGCGGAGATTGGGGGAGCGCGTAGAAGGATCCCGGGTAGATGCGGCTGGGCACCAGGTAGTCGCGGGCGCCTTCCGGCGTCGACTTGCCCAGGATGGGCGTCTCGATGTCCAAAAAGCCCTGTTCGTCGAAGTAGTCGCGGACCGCCTTGGAAACCCGGTGGCGGGCGACGATCTGCTTCTGGACCGCCGGGCGGCGCAGGTCCAGGTAGCGGTACTGGAGCCGCAGTTCCTCGTTGACCTTGACGTGCTCGGAGATCTCGAAGGGAGGGGTCTCGGCCTTGTTCAGCACCACCAGAGCGGTGGCGAAGACCTCGACCTCGCCGGTCGGAAGCTTGGCGTTGATCTGGCCTCCGCGCGAGCGCACGTCGCCCGTCACCTCCACCACCCATTCGTGGCGGAGCTTGTCGGCCAGGGAATGGACCGTTTCCCCGCAGATGTCGGGGTCGAAGGTCACCTGGGTGACGCCCCAGCGGTCGCGCAGGTCGATGAAGATCAGGTGCTCGCCGTGGTCGCGGTAGTTCTGGACCCAGCCCGCCAGCGTGACGGTGGACCCGACATGGGAAGCGCGCAGCTCCCCGTTGTTGTGCGTGCGGTTCATAGGGCGGGAAATGTAGGTCCTGGCTCGGAACGAAGGGCCCGGCGATGCCACCGGGCCCGGAACGGATCGTCTCGCGATCCGACCCTACTTGTTGGCCGAGCTGGCGGAATCCTTGGACAGCTCCCTGTGCGCCTTGTGGGCGGACTTCCTGTCTCCGTGCAGGTCCTTGTGGTCCTTCCTCAAGTCGGCCTTTTCGCCCTTGACCAAGTGTTCCTGCTTCTTCAAGCTCGACCGGTCGGTCTTGAGCCTGTCCGCGTCGGCCTTCATCGCGTCGCCATTCCCCGCCTTCTTGTCCGTGGCCCACTGGTCGCGGTCGGTCTTCACCTGGGCCTTCAGCCCGGTCAGGGCGGCGCTGTCCTTGTCGTAGGCCGCCTGGTCCTTGGCGAGGTCGCCGCGATCTTCTTTCACATCCTTGCGGTCGTGGTGGAGGACCGCCTTGTCCTTGAGGATGGCGGCGCTGTCCACGACCCCCGCGGGGGACTGTGCTTGGACGAGGGCGGCTGAAGAGAGGGCGATCGCGGTCGCGAGGATCTTGTTTTTCATGGTCGGTTTCCTTGGTGCCAAGTACTCCCGAAATTGGGCTCCTGCACAGGCAGGATACAAAACCCGTCCCGTTCCGCCGCGGCGCGGCAGCGAAGCGACCGCGCCGCGCACGAAGCGGCTACACCGCGCCTGGCCCGTCGCGGAACTGACCGTCGCCCTCGGACGGCGGTCAGCGCTTTATCCACTCCTTGTGGATTTCGGGAATGTCGTCCAGCAGGCGGACCGTGACAGGACTTGTCGGCTTCAGGATCACGTCGTCGGGGGTGCCGGCGTCCACGATCTTCCCCTCGTGCATGATGAACAGCCGGTCGGACACGTAGTAGGCCAGGCCGATGTCGTGGGTCACGAAAACGATGGTCATGGACAGCTCGACCTTGAGCTTCATGAGGTAGTCCAGGATGTTGGCGCGCACGCACGCGTCCACCATGGAGGTGGGCTCGTCGGCGATCAGCACCTTGGGCCTCAGCGCGAAGATGCGCGCGAGCAGCATGCGCTGCATCTGGCCGCCGGACAGCTCGAACGGGTACTTGCCCTCGATGTCCTTGGGCGCGACGTTGACGGCCAGGAGGCCCGCGTCCACGCGGTCGTCGATCTCGGACTTGGACGGCTTGTCCTTGAGGATGTGGAAGGCGGCCTTGAGCTGGGCGCGGATGGTGAAGAACTGGTTGAAGCAGCTGAAGGGGTCCTGGAACACGGCCTGGACCTCGTTCCAGTGGTCCCGCTGGTCGGTGATCTCGTGCCCTTCGTACAGGAACTGTCCGGAAGTCGGCTTGTACAGTCCCAGCATGATCTTGGCGAGCACGCTCTTGCCGCAGCCGGATCCTCCCACGATGGACACGATCTCGCCGTCGGCGATGTCGAAGCTGACGCCGTCCACCGCGCGAACGAGCTTCTTCCCGCTTCCGAAGACGCGCACGACGTCGCGGGCGGAGAAGATGGGGGTTTCACTCGGCATAGTCGCACCTCACCAGACGGTCGGCAAACATCCGGAGCTCCTGCTTGTTCTGACGGCATTCGGGCCGCGCCACCGGGCAGCGGGCAGCGAACCGGCATCCGACGATCGCCTCGGCCAGGGAGGGGGGAGCCCCCTCGATGGCCACGGGTTTGCGGCTCTTCTGTCCGGGTTCCGCGGAGAGCATCGCCCCCATGAGCGCCTTGGTGTAGGGATGCTTGGGCGAGAACACGATCTGCTCTGCCGTCCCCTTCTCCACGAACTCGCCCGCGTACATGATGGCGATGTTGTCGGCCACGTGGCGCAGGAGCGGCAGCTCGTGGGTGATGAAGATCATGCTCTTGAAGATGCCCGCGTCCAGGAGGTCGAAGATCATCTTGATCACGATCTTCTGCGTGGACACGTCCAAGGCCGAGGTGGGCTCGTCGGCGATCACCATCTCCGGGTTCAGGAGGGTGGAGATCCCGATCACGGAACGCTGGCGTTCCCCCGCCGTGAGCTGCACGGGGTAGGCGTTCAGGATCCGTTTCGCCTCCGCGCCGAAGAACAATTCGAACCGTTCCCCGAGCCTGTCGTAGGCCTTCTTGCGATCGCCTTTCTCGTGCGCGACGATCACGTCCGCTGCGATGTCCTTGACCTTGCGGGTCGGGTTCAGCGCGTTGAACGCCCCCTGCGGGATCATGCTGACCTTGCGCGAAAGCACGTGCTCGCGGATGTCCTGCGGAGTACGGTTCATCAGCGACTCGCCGCCCACCTTCACGTCGCCCGAGGTGGGATGGAGGGGGGGGATGAACAGGCCCATGAGGCCGTTCACGAGGGTGGACTTCCCGCAGCCCGACTCGCCGGCGATCCCGAGGATCTCGCCCTGCTTCATCTCGAAGGAGACGTCGGTCACCGCGTGGATCTTCTCCCCGAAGCGCGTCAAGTAGTGGAGACTGAGGTGGTCGACCTCGAATGTCGGTTCGGACATCGGTGCGCTCCTACTTGCGGAGGCGGGGGTTGAAGACCCCCTCCATCGAGGTATTGATGAGGTACAGCGCGAAGACGATCATGGTGATGAGGACCGTGGAGGGGATGAAGGCCCACCAGACGCCGTCGCCCAGGGCGCCGTTCGACTTCGCGTCGTTGAGGATGACGCCCAGGGACTGGGTGTCCAGGGGTCCCAGCCCGATCATGGAGATGGCGGCCTCGGAGAGGATGCCGGAGGCGATCTGCAGGATGAACACCATGAACACGTAGGAGAGGAGGTAGGGGAGGATGTGCTTGACCAGGATGGCCAGGGTCCCGTCGCCGTTGATGCGCGCGAGCCAGATGTGGTCCCTGCTCTTGAGCGCGGAAGACTGCGCCCGCACCGCGCGCGCCGACCACGTCCAGGTGGTGGCTCCGATGATGAGCCCGATGAGCGTGAGCGAGCGTCCGTCCTTGAAGGAGGCGCTGATGAGGATCAGCACCACGAAGGAAGGGATCACGATGAACAGGTTGGTCAGCATGTTCAGGAGGTCGTCGATCCATCCTCCCTTGAACCCTCCGTAGATGCCCAGCAGCGTACCCACGGCGGTGGCGATGATGCCCGCCAGGAACCCCACGTAGAGGGAGGAGCGCAGCCCCATGATCAGAAGCGAGATGTAGTCCCTGCCCAGGTTGTCGGTCCCCAGCAAGTGCCCAGCTCCCGGCGCGGCGTACTGCTCGCCCACGCGGTCCAGGGTGACGGAGTAGAACAGCGGCGCGAACAGGGCCACCAGGATCGTGCCGAAGAAGAGCGAGGCGCCGATCACGAACATCGGGGACTTCAGGAGGTTCTTGAGGAGCTTCATCTCAGTTGCCTCCCATCTGGAGGCCTGCCTTGACGCGCGGGTCGAGGAACCCGATCATGATGTCCACCGTGAAGTTGGCGATCAGGACGCAGGTGGTGATGATCAGGGTGACACCCTGGATCATGGGGTAGTCGTTGTTCTGGATGGCCGAGAGCATCGCCATCCCGAGTCCCGGGTAGGAGAAGATCATTTCCGTGATGAGGGCCCCTCCGATCATGGTGCCCAAGGAGAGAGCGAGTCCGGTCAACTGGGGCAGCATGGCGTTCCGGAACAGGTAGATCAGCACCCGGCTTTCCTTGATCCCCAGCCACTTCGCGTACTTGATGTAGTCCGTGCCGAGCTCGTAGATGCCCATGGAGCGCATTCCGATGGCTTGACCGCCCGCGAGGATCAGGAAGATGGAGAAGAAGGGGAGCACGTAGTGGTAGGCCACCGACCCGAAGAACTCGAAGGAGAAGCTCGGGATGATCTCGTCGGCATATCCCCCCATCGCGGGGAACCAGCCGAGGACCACCGCGAAGTAGTAGACCAGGAGCATGCCGAAGACGAAGAACGGGATGGAGCTGACCAGGAGCGCGACCGGGAAGAAGACCCGGTCGAACATCCCGCGGCGGTAGGCGGCCAGCGCCCCCAGCACGTTCCCCACGATCCATCCGAAGACGATGGTGGGGAGCTGCAGGGCGATGGTCCAGGGCACCGCCTGCACGATCACGTCCAGCACCTTCTTCGGGTATTTCTGGAAGGAGGTGCCCAGGTCGCCGGACAGGCTCATCTTCACGTAGGTGAAGAACTGGTCCAGGGACGACGCCTTGATCGGCTTGATCAAGGTGTCGGGCTTGGACACGGACGCCTGCTTGGCCGCGTCCCAGACCTTCACGGTGCGGATGGTGGTGTCGCGGAGGATGTTCCCGTGCCCGTCCAGCTTCACCAGCCCGAATTCCTTCAGGTAGGACTCTTCCTTTTCCCGCGCGGCCTGGGCGCTGAGCCCGCCGGTGGACTTCGCCAGGATGATGTCCACCGGATTGGACGTGCCCAGGCGCGGAAGGAAGAAGTTGATGGTCACCGCCACCAGGAAGGTGAGCAGGTACCACCCTGCCCTCTGCAGGATGAATCGAGCTGTCGGATGCTGTTTGAGCATGGAAACCCTTCGGGAAACGGCGCGGAACCTTATTCGACCGGCTTGAGCTGCCAGAGGATCTTCGTGCTCGCGCCCACCCAGGGCAGAAGCGGCGGCGCGTAGGGGTCCTTGGAGGTGGGCCAGTTGGTCCAGGCCGCGGTGCTGAACTCGTAGAATTGCTCGGGCAGGTACACGAGCGGGATGGCGGGCTGGTCGTCCAGGAAGATGTCGTTCAGTTCCGTGTAGGCCTTCTTCAAGGCGGCGGAATCCGTGGTGATCGGAATCACCTTGAGCAGGCTGTCGACCTTGGGGTTGTAGTCCTTGGACTTGGGGCTGTTGTAGCGCCCCTGGTTCTCGTTCATCTTGTTGTCTCCGCCCACGGGAGCCCAGTTGCGCGAGCTCATGAGGGCCTCGAACCGCGACCAGGGAAGAGAGGGGGTGACGGCCGCGGCGGGCTTGTCCATGAGGATGTCGAAATCCCCCGACGGCTTGGCGGGCCAGTAGAGCCCGGCGTCCACGAAGCCTTCGCGCACGTCGATGCCCGCGTCCCGCATGGCCTTGACGGCGATGTTCACCATGGCTTCCCAGTCCGACCAGCCGGCGGGCGACTTGATGGAGAGGGTGGGCAGCTTGTTGCCGGCCTTGTCCGTGGTGTAGTCCAGCGACCCGTCGGCCTTGAACACGGCCTTGTAGCCGGCGTCCGCCAGGATCTTCTTGGCCGACTCGATGCCCGTCTTCACGGCGTGCTTGGCGGCCTCGCCCTCGTCGAAGTACTTGCCTTCCTGTCCGAACGGCAGGATCAGCCCGGGCTTGAGGTCGTTGGCGTAGCCGGAGACCGCGAGTTCCTTGATGTCGGCGTAGTTGATGGCGGCGGCCATGGCGCGCCGGAAATTCTTGTCGTTGAGCGGCGCCTTGGTGGTGTTGATCACCAGCAGGGGGATGGCTCCAGGGACGTAGTAGGGAGCCTTGTCGTCCCAGGTCCCCACGCCGTCCTTGAACTTCTGCCAGATGCGCGGAATGAACGTCTGCGACGCGTCCAGGTCGCCCTTCTGGAGGGCGATGGCGAACGCGTCGTTGCTCTTGAAGATGGGGTGGATGATGTACTTGGGCGCCGGGAGCTTCCCGTCGTGGAGAGCGGCGTTCCCCCAGTAGTCGTCGCGGCGTTCCAGGACGATCTTCTCGTTGGAGTAGTGCTGGAGCGTGTATGGACCCGACACCACCGGCGCGCTGTCGACCTTCAGCTTCTTGACGGCTCCCAGGTCGTTGTTGGCGGCGGCGATGAGCGGCTCGAAGACGTGCGCCGGAACGATGCGGATGGCCTGCAGGAGGTCGAGGATGACCAGCGGATTGTTCCGCCCCTTCTTGTCGACCAGAAACGACAGGCGCTCCGTCTTGACGCCCTTGTCGTCCACCGTCTTCACGTCGATCTTGGCGATGAACTCCACCGCGAACGCCGTCGCGGCGTCCTTGTACCTGCGGCCCAGGTCGAAGACGAACTTCACGTCGTCGGAGGTGACGGGCTTGCCGTCGCTCCACTTGGCGGCGGGGTTGAGGTCGACCACGATGCTGTCGTTGTCCTTGGACACCAGCGTGCCCAGGTCCGGTTCGACCTGGCCCGTGAGCGAGTTGTAGGAGAGCAGCGGCTCGTACATCAGGTTGAATTTGTCGCCGACCGGCCACGCCGCCTGCCAGCTCTCCGCGAGGGGGTTGAAGGAATTGGGATCGCCCCACTGCGATCCGGCGAGATACAAGGTCTGGTCGCGGGGGAACTCGTCGGTTCCGCTTGAGTGCCTGTGGCCCTTGCATCCCGTGAGAAGAAGTGCGGTGAGTGCCACGGGAAGGCCGAGCACGGACATCTTGGTTACTCGCATGATTCCCTCACATCTGGTACTTGGAAACGGCGGCGATCGCGCTTTCGAACCCTCAGGTCGTCCCGACCCGGGAGCCGGAAATATAAACCCGACCGGCGAGTATAGAATGGACCACTTCGGCGACGCGGACCTCGCCTCGGGGTGCGCGCCAAGAAATGAAGCGGGGCGGGATACTCCCGCCCCGCTGGACTCCCGGGGGGCCCCGTTCCAAATCCCCCGAGAGCACCTCGGAGGGATGGACGCGGCAAACTGGAATTCAATTCCCGGAGGTTGAATTCTTTTCGCATTCAGCCTGGGCATGTGTGACGCGCCCTTTGGAGAGGGGCGTGGGAATTCCGAAGTCCGCGGGGGGGGGCTCTTCCGTATGTCCTCTCAGGACAGCTTGGGAGTTCCCTCGAAGACGATCTTCCAGGCTCCGTTCTCCAGCCTCCAATATTGCCGCTTGCGCATCTGGTTGGACAGGTTGTTCGACTGGTAGTCCTGGTCGAAGTCCACCACCGCCAGGTTCGTCTCCCCCGGCACCATCATGATGGAGAGGTGGGTACATCCGACTTTGATCCAGGTCTTGCCCTGGGCGACACGGCGCTTTTCCGTCTCCCAGCTCTGCAGATCCTGGTCCCCGGCCCGGAATTCGTCGGAATAATGGGAGAGGTATCTGTCCACTTCGTTGGAGGCCCAGTCCGTCTTCCAGGAATCCAAGGCGCGCTCCAAGGACTGGCGGACGGAGTCGATCTCGTCCCTTCCCACCCAGGCCACGGAATCCGACACCACGACCTCGGTCTTTCCGGTCTGGAAGAGCGGCTGGATGGATTGCAGGTCTTCGTTGGGCAGGACCACGCACCCGTTGGAGGTCCGAGGAGGTCTCGAATAGGTGCTCAAAGGCGTTCCATGGATCCAGATGCCGTGGCCGTGCCGACCCTCCCGGACGTCCCATTCGTTGGGATAGTTGAGGGGAAACGCCACTTTCCCGTAGTAGGGGTCCACATGGTCGATGCGGCCCGCCAAGGTGTAGACCCCCAATGGCGTACGCTGGTCGCCTTCGGACTGCTTGTCGGTGCCTTTGCGCCCGATCGAGACGTAGTGGTCTCCGTCGAGCTTCCATTCCCCGGCCTCCTGCCGGAACACGTAGAGCCGACTGGCCCGGGAATCCACCACGAGGACCGCCTCCGCGTCGGATGGAGGCAGGAGCAGGTTGCGGGGGATCAGATCCTGGGGCGGGCCTTGGGCATAGCGCCGCAGCCTCGCACGGGCTTCGTCGCGCAGGCCCCCCGCACGCGGGTCCGTGGACCGCGGGCCGGCGAACCGGTCGAGTTTGCCGGTCTGGGCCAGGAGGATGTCCCCCCGCACGAGCTGGGCGAGCCGGAAGTCGGGTTGGCGGCGCACCAAGGTATCGGATCGGGCCAGGGCGAGGTCGAGCCTTTCGGCGCGGATGGCGTCCAAGGTCCTGACCAGGAGCGACTCGGCCGAATCCGGCGCGGTCGCCCCCGTGTGGTGGTCGGAGGCCAGCACCCAACTCACGCAGCATAGGCCCGTGAAAAACATGGCGCGCTTGAAGGGTCTTCGCATCACCGAGCTTCCTTTTCCTCTTCGATCTTCCACTCGCCTTGGGAAATTGTCAACCCGATCCTCTTTTTGGATGTCAGTCGGACACCCTGCGTCTGGTACACCTGGCGATAGACCACCTCGGCCCGGTCGGGGCCGGACCGGTGGAGCACGGGGGACACCACCTCCACCTTGATCCACCCCGGTGTCCGGATCCTGTCACGTCTTTGCTCCTCCCAATCGCGCCGCGACAATCCGGCAGGGTGGTAGTCCGCCGCGTACGAGGCGATGTAGGCCTCCACGTCGCGGTCGGACCACGCCTTGGCCCATGCCTTCACCGCCTGGATCGGGTCGGATCGCGAACCTTCGGCCGAAATTCCCCCGCGCCGAGCAGGAGTCGGCGACCGAACCGCGGGAACGGCCGCTCTCGCCACCGGCGAAGCGGAGGCCATGACCGCGGAAGCCGCGCCGGGGCGCGCCGATTCCAGGCGGACGATCTCCCTGTCCCGCTCGGCCAAGGAATCGCGCAGGGCCGAAACCTCCCTTGCCTGCAGATTCGCCGAAACCAACGCCAGGCGCAGGCTGTCGACCTCCCCCGACCTGTCGACGACCGGGGCCAAGGAAGGCTCCGTCGGCAACTCCAGGGAGAGCGGTTCGAGTCGGGAAGGGGTTCCGAAGGCGCTGTCGTAGGCCAGCCGCGCCTGTCGGGAGCAGATTTTTTCCAGGTTGCGCGAGAGGACCGCCACGTCCGGACGGACGACCAAGGCGTGCTCCAGGGAGATTCTCGCTCCATCCAGATCGCCGAGTTCCGCTTGAAGCGCGGCTTGGCCGTTCCACGCATCGAGGTTGGAGGAATCTTCGGCAGTCAACCGCCGAAGGATGCCCAGCGCTTCCGTTTTCCGGCCGTCTCTCGCCATCTCCAGAGCACCCTGGAGGGTGGCGCTCCCGCCGCCGGCGCCGTGGGCGGAGGCCACGATGAAAACCATGGCAATGGAAAGCCATGCGATCGATACAGACTTCATCGCGCCCGTCCTGGTCCAGATCATGTGCAGAATGCCGAAAAATGGCAATTCAACCTAGTTTCCGCGCGGCACGGCGAAAATCCCCGTACCCTCCGGGATCGCCGAGGGTCCGGTGCGAGGGACTCCCGTCTCCGGCACCGACCACCTGGGATCGGGTCAGATCGCGGCGTCCTCGATCAGGGGAAGGGCTCGGCTCAGGAGATGGCGCGCGAGCCCCCGGTCGGGGCCCTGGAAGTGGCTCAGGAGCCAGTCCTTCAGGAAGTAGATCTCGTTCATGGAGACCACGGTGCGCCCATCCTGAACCGATCGGCGCAGTTCCCGGATCTGGTCGAGGAGTCGTTCATGCTCGCCGGAATGGGCAAGCACACCGGGGTAGTCGGTGGTCGCCATGAACTTCTCCTCGGTGGAGAAGTGGAATTGGGTGTAGTCGACGACCTCGTTGAGGGCCTCCGCGATCGACTCGTTCCCGCGTCCAGAGCGCAGAAGGTCGTAGATGCCGTTGATCAGCTCGATCAGTCGCAGATGCTGGCTGTCGATTTCCTCCACCTGGGTGAGGTATTCATCCTTCCAGATCAAGAGCGACATCCCGGATCACCTCCCGCGGACCCGGAGTTCCGGATCCGCCATGGGATAAATATAGGACCTGGAACTCCAGAAAACGATGATCGCTCCCGAACGCCACGCGCGCGAAACGTCGCTCACTCCTCGGTGACGACTCGGCGCGACTGCCGCTTCGCACACCTTCGCCACCCCGGAACACCGGGGCGGCTGCGCGCGGCGGAGTCGCTCACTCCTCGGTGACGACTCGGCGCGACTGCCGCTTGCGCTCGTTCTCGTCGAGGTAGAGCTTGCGGATGCGGATGGATTCCGGGGTCATCTCGACGATCTCGTCGGTGTTGATCCAGGTGATCGCCTCTTCCAAGGTCAACATCTTGGGCGGGGTCAGCACGATGTTGTCGTCGGTGGCCGTGGTCCGCATGTTGGTGAGCTTCTTGCCCTTGACGATGTTCACGATGAGATCGTCTTCGCGGCAGTGCTCGCCCAGGATCATCCCCGCGTAGGTGGCGGTGCCGGGCTGGAGGAACATGATGCCCCGGTCCTGCAGGTTGAACAGGGCGAAGCCCGTGGCGTCGCCGTCCTCCTTGGAGATCAGGGCGCCTTCCTTGCGTTCGGCGATCTCGCCCTTGAGCGGCTCGTAGCCCTTGAACAGGGTCTGCATCACCGCGTAGCCGCGGGTGAGCGAAAGCAGCTTGGAACGCAAGCCGATCAGGCCGCGGGAGGGGATGTGGTACACCACGTTGGTGGCGTTTCCGTGCGTCTCCATGTGGACCATGTCGCCCCGGCGCTTGCCCAGTTCCTCGATGACGGGTCCCTGGTGCTCCGCGGGAACGTCCACGGTGAAGATCTCCACCGGCTCGCACACCACGCCGTCGATCTCCTTGAGGATCACCTGGGGCCGGCCCACGGCGAACTCGTAGCCTTCGCGGCGCATCTTCTCGATGAGGATGGACAGGTGCAGCACCCCGCGTCCCGAGACCAGGAACTTGGCCGGGTCGATCTGCTGCTGCACGTGCAGGGCGACGTCGCCCAGCTGCTCGCGCCGCAGGCGGTCCCCGATCTGCGTGGAGGTCACGAAGCGGCCTTCCTTGCCGCAGAAGGGCGAGTCGTTGACCTGGAAGATCATGCTGATGGTGGGAGGGTCCACCGTGATGCGCGGCTGGACGTTGGGCCGTTCCGGATCGGTGATGGTGTCGCCGAGCTGGAAGTCCTGGACACCGGCCAGCTCGATGATCTGCCCTGGCCCGGCGTCCGGGAACTCGGTCAGCTTCAGGCCCATGTACGCGTAGATCTTGGTGATGCGGGTCTTCTTGAGCGTCCCGTCGGGCTGGGAGAGCGCCACGGTCTGGTTGACCTTGATGGTCCCTTCCTTGATGCGGCCGATGGCGAGCCGACCCAAAAACTCCGAGTAGTCCAGGCTGGAGATGAGCATGGAGAGGGGGGAGTCCGCGCTGCCGGTGGGAGCCGGGATCTTCTCGATGATCATGTCGAACAGGGGCGTGAGGTCGGAATCCTCCTGGTCCATCTCGCGGCGGCAGGTGCCGTTGCGGGCCGCGGCGTAGATGTGCGGGAAGTCCAGCTGCTGGTCGTTGGCGTGCAGTTCGATGAACAGCTGGAAGACCTTGTCCAGGGTACCGTGCGGATCGCAGCCGGGACGGTCGATCTTGTTGATGACCACGATGGGCTGTAGCTTCAGCTCCAAGGCCTTCTGCAGCACGAAGCGCGTCTGGGCCATGGGACCGTCGAAGGCGTCCACCACCAGCAGCACGCCGTCCACGGTGGACAGAACGCGCTCCACCTGGCCGCCGAAATCGGCGTGTCCGGGCGTGTCCACGATGTTGACGAAGTTGCCCTTCCAACTGATGGAGGTGTTCTTGGAAAGGATCGTGATGCCACGCTCGCGCTCCAGGTCGTTGTTGTCCATCACCCGTTCCGCGACTTCCTGGTTCTCCCGGAAGGCACCTCCCTGGCGAAGAAGCTGGTCGACCAGGGTGGTTTTCCCGTGGTCGACGTGGGCTATGATGGCGACATTTCTGATTTTGCTGGATTCGATCATTGCGGGGGCCAAAGTAGAAGCTTGGAGGGGCACCGGGCCATTTCCGTGCGATTCGGAGACATTTCGTCCCAAAAAGAGGAACGCCTCCGGTCAGATCTCGATTCGAAAGACCAAGCGATCCCCCATTGCCGGAATTTCGTGGATCTGGACGGAATCGACCTGCGCGGAGACCGGTCCTCGGCGCAGTTCCCTCCCGAATGCCGCCAAGGCGACTTCGGGCCCTTCCGCCTCCCCTTCCACCTTGCCGTCCCAGCGGTTGCGGACCCAGCCCGCAAGTCCCAGGCCCCTCGCCCGGTCCAAGGCGAAGGCCCGGAACCCCACCCCCTGGACATCGCCGGAAACGAGAAAACGGATGCGTGGCATGGCTGTGGGCCAGGATAGAATCCCGGCCGGCGAGGCGCCCGACATGTGTTCAGGGCCCGTCGGGGATCTCCGGTTCCACCAGATGCGCGAGCTGTTCCAGGGATTCCTGCCAGCCCAGGTAGCAGAACTCCACGGGGATGGCTTCGGGGAGGTTGGCCTGTTCCACCTTCAACTCGGTGCCGCACAGCACGGGCCGCAGATCGACGGTGACCTGGATCACACCGGGCAAGTTGGGGTCGTCGAACTGGTCGGTATAGCGGATGCGCTGGTTGGGCACCAGCTCCAGATACTTGCCGCCGAATGAATTGCCGGATCCTTTCCCGAAATTGGTGAAGGACATCTTGAAGGTGCCCCCGACCACCGCATCCATTTCGTGGACCGTGGCCGTGAATCCGAAAGGCGGGAGCCATTTGGCGAGAGCCGCCGGTTCCAGGAAGGCGCGATACACCTTCTCGGGAGTGGACTTCAGGACGCGGTGCAGGCGAACGGTGTTTCCCATCGTGAGGACTCCCGGGTGAGTGGGTGTTCCAGAGAAGGTACATGGGAATTTGAGACGATGTCCAGAACTCTGCGCGAAGCCCCGACACGGTGGTGCGGGATGAACTTTACCTTGCAGACCGATCCGGTCCAACGGAAGGAACCCCCGACATGAGCACCAGTCCATCCACCATCGAACAGATCCTGTCGCATCTCTCGGGCGACGAGGCCGTGACGGCCCGGAAGATGTTCGGGGAATACGGCCTGTTCCGGGACGGGAAGATGGTCGCCCTTGTGTGCGACGACATCCTCTACCTCAAGCCCACGGCATCTGGCCTCGCATTGCTGGGCGAGCACGAGGAGGGACCGCCCTATCCCGGCGCCAAGCCTTGCGCGATCGTGCCGGAGCGATTCCTGCTGCGCCCCCGCAAGCTGGACGAACTGTTCCGCGCCACCGCGTCGGAACTGCCGGCGCCGAAGGCGAGGAAGGCGAAGTCCAGGAAGGGGTAGAGCTTGGCACCCTACCGGGGCGCGTCGATCCGATAGAACACGTAGGGAATGGACTTCCCCTGGAATTCCTTCATCGCCTTGTGGCTGAACGCTCCTCCGATCTTCTCCATGGCGCGGCGCGAGCGCAGGTTCGACGCAGCCACATGGAACCACACCGTGGGCACCCATTCCGGAACGCGTGCGCGAGCATAAGGGCTTTCATCTGCGCGTTGGCGCCGGTGCCCCAGAGGTCGCGGGACAGGAACGAGTACCCGATGGCGATGTCGGGCACGTCCGGATTCCATTCATAGAAGCGCGACGACCCGACCACCCGTCCGCCGCGGTTTTCCACCGCGACAAGCGCCCCGCCCGAGGCAAGGCACGACTGGAAGAACTTCTCGAACCCGCGGCGTTCGGCGCGCTCGGGCTGCGGGTGCTGCTCCCAGATCAGCGGGTCGCGGGCCACGCCATAGAGAGGCTCGAGATCTTCCGCAACCAAAGGGCGCAAGGTCAGGGTTTCCCCCACCAGATTGGGCTGGAGCTGGAAGGGCGTCGAGAGGAACATGCCGGAGAATCTACTCGGTGTCCATCGGATAGATGCTCCAGCCCCTCCCCCTCCGAGCCAGGCCCTGGAAGGGGCCGATGCGAGACCGGCGGAAACGGCAGGGGTCCAGGGGTCGAAGCTATTCGGAGGATGTCCCGCTGGCCATCGGCCCTTGCGGGCCGATGGAGGAAACCGGGAGGGACGGCCGGAGAGCCTGAGACCCATGGTGCGCGGGAGTCCAGAGGGTTCGCGCACTCGGACCCTCTGGCCGCCGGGTTCACAGGGGCCGCGGCAAGGCCCCTGTGCGTGGAGGCTGCGCCGCAG
>Ga0302283_1000403_pt1 | contig 34731 bp, 27 predicted proteins | sample III_Fen_E1_4_FD_198770 | JGI IMG/M metagenome (GOLD analysis project Ga0302283, IMG submission 198770) | Peat permafrost microbial communities from Stordalen Mire near Abisko, Sweden - III_Fen_E1_4 | ecosystem: Environmental > Terrestrial > Soil > Wetlands > Permafrost | place: Sweden: Abisko... | reverse complement strand
CTGGGTCAGAGGCAGCTTCACCTGGGTCAGAGGCAGCTTCACCTGGGTCAGAGGCAGCTTCACCTGGGTCAGAGGCAGCTTCACCTGGGTCAGAGGCAGGTGCTCGGCCGTGCACTAGCGCATCTGCGCGCGGACGAACCCGACCACCGCCGCCGTCGTCTCCTCGGGGCGCTCCTTGTGTGGCGCGTGCCCGCACTCCGGAATCATGAATCGTTCCGGTGGCCCGCGCACCGCGCGCGTGACGGCGTCGACCTGCGCGATCGTCCCGTACGGATCCGCCTCGCCCTGAATGACCAGCACGGGGACCTCGATCGCCGGCAGGAACGACTCGATGTTCCACGCCCGGAACCCCGGATCGAGCCACGCGCGGTTCCACCCCCAGAAGGCGCCGTCGACGTTCGCCCCCTGCCGCTTCGCCAGCCGTTCGCGCAGGTCGCCGTTCACGAACGCTTCGCGCGTTTGCTCGATCGCCACGACCGACACGTCCTCGCAGAAGACGTGCGGCGCGAGCAGCACGAGCCCTTTCACACGAGCTCTCGCGCGCGGATCCGCTCGCGCATCGCCAGCGTGGATGATCGCGATCGACGCGCCGTCGCTATGGCCGAGCAGCACGGCCTCCTGAATCCCCACGGCGTCCATCACCTGCGGCAGCGCGATCAGCCCCTCATCGTGCATGTACGTGAGCGGCCTCGGGAGCTCGACCGGGTCGGACCCTCCGTACCCCCACCGGCTGTAGCCGAGCACGCCGCACCCGGTCGCGCGCGCGAGCTCCTCGGGCCAGTCGCGCCAGCCCGAAACGCACCCGACGCCCTCGTGGAGCATTACAATCGCGAGAGCATCGCGGTCGCTCGGCGGAATCCAGAGCGCCTCGAGCCGATGCCCTGCCGCGACGATAGAGAGAGAGTCCACGCCCTTGCCTCACTCACAGCACAACGCGGACACGCGGCTCGATGCAAGCGCGCCGCCCGAGTGGTTCAACTTCGCCTCCCATCTGCTGAAGGTCAACGAGTCGCGCGCCGCGAAGGTCGCCTACATCGACGACGAGCGCTCGACGACGTACGGGGAGCTCGCCGACCGCGTGAAGCGGTTCGCCTCCGCCCTGCGCGCCCTCGGGCTCCGGCGCGAAGAGAGGCTCCTCGTCGCGATGCTCGACACGGCCGATCTCCCGACGGTGTTCCTCGGCGCGCTCTACGCCGGCGTCGTCCCCGTACTGGTGAACACGCTGCTCCCGGCGTCGGACTACGCCTACATGCTCACGCACTGCGACGCGCGGGCCGTCGTCGTCTCGGGTCCCCTGCGCGACACGCTGCGCGAAGCCATGGCGAACGCGCACACGGACGTCCCCATCGTGATCGCGCGCCCGCACGCGCAACGGGCGCCCGGCGAGCCGGCGCTCGAAACACTGATCCACGACGCGGCTCCCGTCGAACCGGCCGCGACGCACGCGGACGACATCGCGTTCTGGTTGTACTCGTCCGGCTCGACGGGCAAGCCCAAAGGGACGGTTCACAGCCACGCCAATCTCCACTGGACCGCCGAGCTCTATGCGAAGCCCATCCTCGGCATCCAGGAGTCGGACGTGGTCTTCTCGGCCGCGAAGATCTTCTTCGCCTACGGCCTCGGCAACGCGCTCACCTTCCCGCTCAGCGTGGGCGCGACCACCGTTCTCGTGGCCGAACGTCCGACCCCCGACGTCGTCTTCGATCGTCTGACGCGGCACAAGCCGACGATCTTCTACGGCGTCCCCACGCTCTACGTCGCGATGCTCGCCTCGGCGAAGCTCCCCCCGCGCGAGCACGTCACTCTCCGCGTCTGCGCGTCGGCGGGCGAGGCGCTCCCTGCGCTTGTCGGCGAACGGTTCACGGCCCACTTCGGCTGCGAGATCCTGGACGGCATCGGCTCGACCGAGATGCTCCACATCTATCTGTCGAACCGCGCGGGAGCCGTGGCCTACGGGACGACGGGCACGCCGGTGCCCGGCTACGAGGTCGAGCTGCGCGACGAGCACGGGAAAACCGTCGAAGACGGCGAGATCGGGGAGCTGTACGTGAAGGGGCCCAGCTCGGCGCTCCTCTACTGGCGCAGCCACCACAAATCGCGGTCCACGTTTCAGGGCGAGTGGCTCAAGACCGGAGACAAGTACCAGCGCCGTCCGGACGGCAACTACGTGTACGCCGGGCGAAGCGACGACATGCTCAAAGTGAGCGGGCAGTACGTCTCACCGATCGAGGTCGAGGCCGTCTTGCAGAGTCACGTGGCGGTGCTCGAGGCCGCCGTGATCGGCAGGCCGGACGCCAACGGCCTGGTCCGTACGTGTGCCTTCGTCGTCGTTCGGGACGGGCACCGCGGCGACGCCGCGCTCGACGCCGCGCTGAAGGAGTTCGTGAAGACGAGGCTCACGCCGCACAAGTACCCGCGCGAGATCGTCTTCGTGGCGCAGCTCCCGAAGACGGCGACGGGGAAAATCCAGCGGTTCAAACTGCGAGAGAATACGTAGCCAATGGTCGCGGTGCCCGCCTTGGGCTAAATGTGACTGGGGGTCGTTTTCTTGGGGGGAGTCAACGAGCGCGAACGGTACGAGACCTTCCTCCCGTTCCAGCACGGGCGAGAGAAGGCTCCACCCGTCACCCACGTGCGAAGCACGCTGCTCTCGGCCTCGCTCCAGGGGCTGCGTTCGTTCGGCTGGGAATCGCGCTATTTCGCCGCCCTCCCGAAGGAGCTCCACCCCGTGATGACGTCGATCGTCGCGGGGAGCTGGACGCCGATCGACATCGCCTTCGCGCACTACACCGCCTGCGACCGCATGAACCTCTCGACGGAGGAGATGGCCCGGATCGGCGCCGAGGTCTCCCTGCGCACGCAGAAGACGTTCGTGGGGACGCTCGGCAAGGCGATCGCTTCGGCGGGGGCGACCCCGTGGCACCTGCTCGGCCACGCGCACCGCATCTGGGGCCGCGTGCTCGATGGCGGCGATCAGTGCGTCTACAAGGCGGGGCCGAAAGAGGCCGTGGTCGAAGCCTGCTGTGACCCGCTCCTGCGCCTAACCTATTTTCGCGCGGCCCACTCCGCGTACTACCGCGTGCTCTGCGGGCTGGTCGCCGGCAGCGTGTTCGTGCGCGACGTACCGAAGCTCCGCGGCGAAGCGGCCATCGGGTTTCGACTCTCCTGGGTCTAGGGCAAGCGTCCATTGAGCGTCGCAGCGCTACGCGCGCCCCTCACCCCCGGCCCCTCTCCCATAAAGGGAGAGGGGTGTCGCCCGGCGCGCGCTCTCCCCCTCTCCCCTCGTGGGAGAGGGGGCGGGGGGTGAGGGCTCGCGGGGGGTGAGCGCGGATCCAATCGATCGGCGGATGCTCTACGGCTGCCCCTCGGGCGCCGCGTCTCTCACGGGTGCGCAATCACGACGAGCGCGCGAGCGCGCGCGAGAACGCAGCGGAGCGAGAGCGCCAGCGTCTCCGGATCGAGGGCTGCGAAGCTCTCGTCGAGCACGATGAGCCGCGCGTTCTGGAGGAGCGCGCGCGCGATGAAGAGCCTGCTCTTCTCGCCGTGGGACAGCTGCCAGCCCGTCTCGCCCACCATCTGAGCGAAGCCCGCCGGCATCCGATCGAGCAGCGGGCCGAGCCCGAGCTCGCGGCAGACCTCCATGGCCTCGTCGACGTCGTCGGGTTGCGGCGGCCAGCGGCGGCCCATCAGCACGTTGAAGAGGAACGTGTTCGAGAGGACGTGGTTCTCGTGGAACTGCGGCGAGCCGGCGACGCGCTTGCGCCACCCGCGAGAGCCGAGCGTGTGGCGGTCGAGCCCGTCGAGGAGCAGCAGGCCGGACCCCGGCGAGCGGAGGCCCGTCATGAGCGAGCCCAGGGTCGACTTTCCTCCGCCCGAAGGCCCTTCCAAGAGGAGTCGGTCGCGCGACTCGACCTGGAGCGAGACGCGCTTCAGGACGTCGTCGCCCTGGGGCCGGTAGCGAAAGGCGACGTCGTGAGCGACGAGGAGCGGCTCGTCGTCTCGGCGCTTCCGCACGTCGACCATCTCGGCGATCGAGGTGCCGAGCTCCTCGGGGCGCGCGGCCGCGCGGAAGATCGGGGCCACCTGGGTCCACGCGACGTGCGCCCCCGCGAGCGAGGCCATCCCGCCGGCGAGGCGACCGAAGGCGCCTCGTGCGAGCAGAACGCCGCCGACGCCGGCCGCGATGGCGCCAGACGACGCGCTGTGCACGAGGAAGCCGGGGACGAGCGAGAGCAGACCGAAGATCGTCCAGCCGCGACCGAGGAAGCCCGAGAGCAGCGTGCTCGTGAAGTCGAGGCGCGCGGACTTGTCCAGGTAGTCGGCGAGCGCGCGGTCTTCCTCGTCGTGCCACGAATCGGGCGACTCCTGGGCGATGCGCGTGCGGTGCCCGACCATGCGCTCGACGAGATCGTTCGTCATCTTGACGCGCGAGTCGGCCCACTCGTGCGAACGGCGCGCATAGCGGAGCGTGAGCGAGACGGCGAGCACCGTCCACACGGCGAGCGCGGCCAAGGCCACGGGGCCGCCCGCGCTCACCGCGAGCACGGGCGCCGCGATGGCGAGCTCGATCACGGCCAGCACCGAGCTGAAGCCACCGCCGAGCACCAGCGACTCGACGGCCTCCGACTCGATGACGCGCCCGAGGATCTGCCCCGTCCCCTGTCCCCGGAGCTCCTCGGGGTCGAGGCGGAGCGCGCCGGCGAGGAGGCGCTGCTTCAGGAGCCCGCTGAGCGTCAGCATGAGGAGCCCCTGCCAGCGCGACGAGACCACGCGCAGCGGGATCATCGTGAACAGGAGCAGCGCCCAGGCGATCATCATGCCGCGGTCGAGCGAGCCACCGAGCGCCCCCTGGCCGATCAGCCACCAAGCGACCATCGACAGGATGTGCGCCGCGATGGTCGCCGCGAGCATGAACCCGCCGAGCTGGAAGAGCGCGGCGCGCGAGGCCTGCTTCCGGAACGATGCCGACGGCGGCAGGCGCAGGATCCACCCCGCTTGAACCGCGTCTCCGGCGACGGGCTCGCGGAGGAGAGCCACGCGAGCACGAAGGCGACGCTTCGGGTCGACGTCGGCTCGTTCGAGGATCGCGTCGGCGCGCGGGCCGTTGCGCGCTTCGATGGGGGCCCACAGCGCGTCCTCGATGACGCTTGGGTCGACCGAGACGATGCCGCGATCCGGCGCTGCGACGAGCGCGTGGCCACGCTTGACGCCGACCAGAGCGATGAGCGCCGGCTCGGGGAGACGCACGAGCAGGATGGCGGGCCCCGCGCTGTGGACGAGCGACGCGATCTCGCCGTTCGTCGCGCGAATCGGCTCCGACTCGAGCCCCAGGCGCGCCGCGCAATCGTCGACCCAGGGACCAATCAGGTCGTCGTCGTCGATCGCGATCTCGATCTTCGAAGGGAGCGGAGCGCGCGCGGTCACGGGGAGCCGCGCGGCGTGCGCGACCGCCTCGATCGCGTCGGAAGCCCGCTTCGTGGACCAGGTGAGCGCTCGAACGTCCGTCACGGCAGCTTCCCCGGCTCGCCGAGCACGCCGCTTCGCATGGTCAGCCGTCGCCACTCCGCCCCGCCCCACATGCGTCGGCGGACGTCGTCCTCGGCGTCGAGCATCGCGCGATAGCGAGACCCCTCGCGCTTGGCGAGCTCGCGGGGCGACCCCTGCTCGACGATGCGTCCATCGTCCACGACGAGGACGCGATCGAAGCCGAGCGTCTCACCGACGTCGTGCGTGGCGCACAGGATCGTCGAGCGCCGCCAGAGCTTTCGGGCGCGGGACAGGAGCTCCACCCGCTTCTCGCGGTCGAGCCCGCGGAACGGCTCGTCGAGGATCACGAGCTTGCTCTTCGGTCGCATCATCGCGCGCCCGAGGCGAACCCGCTGCCCCTCGCCGCCCGACACGAGCGCTCCTCCTTCGCCCAGCTCCGTCTGCAGTCCGTTGGGGAGACGCTCGAGGAGCCCGATGAGATCGGCCTGCTCGAGCACCGTCGCCAGCGACGACTCGCCGAGGGCGCCGTAGGCGAGGTTGTCGAGCATGGAGCGGTTCCAGAGCTGAACCGACGGATCGACCCACGTGGTCTCCTTGCGCAGCAGCCGAAGGCGCGCGCCACGCAAAGGCTCGCCATCGACCTCGACGACGCCCTGCGCGGCACGGTGCCACCCGAGGAGCAGGCCGACGAAGCTCGACTTTCCGGCCCCCGACGGCCCGACGATGCCGACGTGCTCGCCTGCGGGGATCTCGAGATTGACGCCGTCGAGGATCGTCCGCCCCGCTGCGCGAATGGCGACGTCGTGAAACGCGAGCTGGACGGAGAAGAACTCCCCCTCGGTCACGGGGTGCTGATCCGTGAGCTCGTCGCTCTCTTCGATCGCGCCGAGGGGCTCGACGACGCGGAGCAGGAGGTTCCGAGACGCGGGGTAGTCGCGCGACGCCGCGCCGATCTCTTGCCCGTACGAGGGGACGTTGAGCGCCCAGTAGAGGAGCAGCAGCAACGCGGCCGGCTCGGCGACGTGGCCGATGTAATCGAAGGCCAACCATATGGCGAGGATGGACCCGACGACCTGCTCGACGGCATCGACCGTCACCACCGTCCGCAACCGATCGCGATTCGCGCGCGTCCACTCGCCGAGCATCTGCGCATGCTCGCTGCGGAGCGCGCGCTCCGCGCCGTGCGTCCGGACCGCCACGAGGCCGAGGAGCGCGTCGAGGTAATAGCGCGTGAGCGCGCCGTCGTACGAGCGAACGCGCTGGTCGCGCTCGATGAGAATCGACTGCGTGACCCAGGGGACCGCGATCGAGATCGACGCGACGACGACGACGAGCCCGAGCCCGCGCGGGTCGATCCACACCAGGCCCGTGCAGACGACCAGGAGATCCATGACGCTGCGCAGAAGCCGCGTCGCGATGCCGGGCATCCGGCGCACGGGGTGGATGGCGTGAACCCGGTGCGCCATGTCGGAGATCGGCCGGCTCTGAAAGTACCGGTCGGTGAGGCGCGGGATCTTCGAGAGGAACGCGACGCGGATGCGCGTCTCTAGCTTTCGCCCGATGCGGAGCGAGGCGCCGGCGGCGGGCAGCTCGAGCGCCATGAGCACGATGAACAGGACGAACATCACGACGAGCCCGCCCGCGCGCTGTTCGACGAGGCCGAGGTGGCGCCCCACCTCGATGAGACCGCGCATCAGCAGGGCCTCGATCGCGCCGCCGAGAGAAGCGCACGTCAGCGCCACGACCAAGGCGACCGGCGTGAGCGCACCATCCTCGCGCAGGAACTCGACCAGCTGGCGGAGCGGGCGAACCGGCACTTCGTTCAACGCAGCCTCGAGCTCGGCATTGAGCGGCGCCGCGTCGGCCTCTCGCGCGCGGACGCCTGCCACCCGTACGAGCACGGCGCCGCGCGCGAGCACCTGGGGCGTTCCATCCTCCGCGGCGTCGTGCGGGCGGGCGCTCCAGTACGCGCGCGGGATCGCATCGGGATCCGTGCGCGCCGCTTCGGCGAGCGAGACGACGAGTCGACCTGCCGCGCCGCCGCTGTCGATCCCTCCGCTCTTCACGAGCGAGGTCACGAGCCGGATTGCTGCGTCGAGCGCGCCGAGCGACGTCGCGGAAGGATCGGCCCTCGCCTCTTCGAGCGCATGTTTGGCTTGGCCCCACGCGCCGATCGCCGACAGCCGCCTGCGCAGCGCCGCCGCAAACTCGTCCGAGCCCGCCCAGTCGCGCCACGCCTCGGCCGGCAGCGGCATCGCGTGGTGGTAGAGGTTGGATACGACCTCGTCGCGCGGCAGCCACTTCCGGCCGCTGCCCGGGTCCATGATCATCACGCGGCCGCCGATGACGCGCCAGAGGATGACGAAGTGGGGCGCACCGTCGGGGTTGCGCCACACGACGAGAGCCGGCAGCGCATCGGTCTCCGGAAGGAACACGTGATCGAGCGGGACGAGGATCTGCTCTGCGTCCAGTCCGAGCTGGACGGCGACGTCCTCCATCACGTCGATCGACGTCCCGTCGACGTCCGTCTGACACGCCTCGCGGAGTCGCCCGTAGCTCACGGGGATACCGAAGCCTTCCAGCAGCGACTTCAGGCACGCCGGCCCGCAGTCCATCGCGGACGTCTGGATGACCTCGGGCGCGGAGAATCGATGACGCTTGCGCGAGGCCACGTCAGCCCCCCGTCGGCGCGGCGGCGGACGCCGCAGGAGCTGGCGGCGCGTGCGATCCGGCGACGAGGCGTCCCGCGGCGCGTAAGACGAGCTCCATCGGCGTCGCCTGCTCGAGCTCGATCTGAACGGTCGCAGGCATCCCGTGCTGGAGAGGAATGCGCGGCGACGCGCGCACGACCTCCAGCTCGACGCGCGCTTCCCCGTCCCGCAGCTCGCGGGCGACGTTCGTGACGCGTGCGATGACCTCGCCGTACTCGGTCCACGGGAAGCCCTCGAGGCGGACGCGCGCGGTCTGCCCCTGATGAACGCGCCCGAGCGCCTCGGCCGGGGAGTACTGCGCGATGATCCGCAGGTCGCCCGGCGACACGATCGTCGCGATCCGGTCCCCCTCCTTCACGACGCTCCCCGGCTGCACGTTGCCGATCTCGCCCACGCGCCCCGACGCCGGCGCGAGCACGCGACGACGCTCGATCTCCTGGCCGAGCGTCGTGATCGTGGCCCGGACATTGGCGAGATCCGCTTCGAGCTTCGACGCATCCAGAGCGAGCGACGCGAGGCGCGTGCGACGGTCGTCGTGATCGGTGCGGTACTGGTGCTGGAGCTTCTGTACGTCGGAGCGCGCGCCCGCCTGGATGGCTGCCTTCTGGTCGGCGTCGGCTTGCGCGCGCATCGCCTCGACGTCGGAGAGCGCGCCGCTCGCGCGGAGCCTCGCGGCGCGCGCGGCCTCCTCTTTGGAGAGCATCGCAGCCGCCGTCGTCTCCTGGATGCGGGCCGTGGCTTCGTCGATCGCCGCGTTCTTGGTCCCCGAGATATCGCCGAGCGCGCGCTCCTCGGCCGCGATCTCCGCGCGGGTCGCGTCGACCTGCGGGCCGAGCCCCTGCTCTCGCGCACGGGCCTCCGCGAGCTGGAGCTTCTCCACCTGATCGTCGAGCTGCGCGAGCACGTCCCCTTCGGCCGTCTGCTGGTCGAGCCGCACGTTGACGCTGACGACGCGCCCCGCCATCGGCACATCGACGGGGTGCGTCGCACGGGTGACCTCGACGCGCGCCGTGCCCGACGTGGCGTACACGGCCAAGTGGGCGCGGACGAACCAGGTGGTCCATGCGGCGAGGACGAGCACAGCCGCAAACATGGCGAGGCGGGAGCGAGCCTCGGGCTCAGCCTCGAGGGTACGAAAACTACGCGTGAACGTGGACGGCACTGGCGGGCGATCGAACAACGAGCGACCCTTTCGCGCAAGCCCGTTGCGGGCCCCCCCGCGTCATCCGTTCGGGCGTCAAAGGAACCAGGGGGCGGTCGCGCATGCGGCTCGTGACGACCGCTGGACCATGCGCTAGTCTCGCCGCCTCCCTTCCGATCCCGACGACTCTTCGGAAGGAAGGAACGAGTCTCATTCCGAGTCGTCGCTACGAATCGAGAACACCCATGGGCAATCGTCTCTACGTTGGCAATCTCTCCTACTCGACCACGAACGACTCGCTTCGCGCTGAATTCGCGAAGTTCGGCGAGGTGACCGACGTGCACGTCATGTCCGATCGCGAGACCGGCCAGTCGCGCGGGTTCGGCTTCGTGACGATGGGCTCCTCGGACGCCGCCGCGAAGGCGATCGCCGAGATGAACGGCGCGATGGTCGACGGCCGCGCCCTCAAGGTCAACGAGGCCGAAGAGCGCCCGAACCGCGGTGGCGGCGGCGGCGGCGGCGGCGGCGGCGGTCGTGGCGGGGGCGGCGGTGGTCGCGGCGGTGGCGGCGGTCGCGATCGTTACTGATCGCTGAGACGGCCCGCGGGCGCGTGAGCCACCTTCGAGTGAGCGAGGGCGCCCGAGAGCCGCGGCAGGTGTGCGGGCGCTGCCGGAGACCCGTCAGCGTCTGCTACTGCGCCCACCTCACCTCCATCGAGACTTCGACGCGCGTGGTGCTCCTCCAGCACCCGCGCGAGCGGGACGTTGCGATCGGCACGGCCCGCATGGCGAGCCTTTGTCTGCCGAACGCCGAGCTTCACGTCGGCGTGCGCTGGGACGACTCGCGCGAGCTCACGCGTGCGCTCTCGGATCCCGAGCGACCGGCGAGGCTCCTCTACCCTGGCGACGGCGCCATCGACATCGTGGCCCATCCGCCCGCCGGGCCGATCACGCTCATCGTGATCGACGGAACGTGGTCGCAGGCCAAGACGGTCGTTCGCGACAACGCGCGCCTTCGCGAGCTGCCGCGCTACACGTTCACGCCTCCTTCGCCGAGCGAGTATCGGATCCGAAAGGAACCGAAGGCTTCGTACGTCTCGACGATCGAAGCGCTGGTCCACGTGCTCGGCGCGCTGGAGCGCGACCCGGCCCGCTTCCTGGCGCTGCTCGCGCCATTTCGCGCGATGATCGACGCGCAAATCGAATCCGAGAAGCGCCGTGACTCCGGGCGGAGCCGCCATGCGAAGAAGCCGAAACCAGCGGGCCCCCGAGCGCCGGCGATCTTCGGCACGCGCGCGGCCGATCTCGTCTGCGTCGTCGGCGAAGCAAACGCCTGGCCCTACGGTTCACCCGAGCGAGAGGGCGGGCGCTGCCCCGACGAGATGGTTCACTGGGCCGCGCATCGCGTGGCCACGGGCGAGACATTCTCTTTCGTGGTCGCGCCGAAGCATCCGCTGGCCCCTCGGACCTCGGCGCACGTAGAGCTCACGCCGGAACGCCTCGCAGCGGGAGAGGCCACGAGCGAGCTGGCCGCACGCTGGCGCGAGTTCGCGCGAGACACTGATGTCTTCTGTCACTGGGGACACTACGCGGCTCGGTTGTTCGCGAACGGAGGCGCGTTCGTCCCTGCGGAACGCGTCGATCTGCGCCACGTGGCGCGCGCGTTCACCAAACAAAGCGTGGGGACGCTCGAGGACTTCGTGGCTCACATCGGCGCCCCGACTCCGGTTCGCCTGGCGGAGGGGCGCGCCGGGATGCGCCTCGGAAGGCTCGCCGCCGTCGCGCGCCACTTCACGGCAATTGCATCGACCGACGCGCGGCGCGCGTGACGCGGGCCCCGCGCTGCTCGTAGTCTTTCTGCGACACGCTTCGCAAAAAGGAGACTCCGATGGCAAAAGGAATTGAGCGCGGGAAGAAGGACAACAAGAAGAAGCTGACGACGAAGGAGAAGCAGCAGAAGAAGAAGGAGAAGAAGGCGGGGGGGAAGTAGCCGAGAAGCGGGGCGAAGATGGGGAGTGAGCCGAGGCGAGAGCCGGGGATTCGCTCCTCACGCCTGCGCGCAGAATCGAGCACGGGAGAGCGCGCAGAATGAGAGCGATCGCCGAGATGCTCGCGGACGTGCATCTGTTCGCCTTGCTCGACGAGAGCGAGCGCGCCCTCTTGGCCGAGCGGCTGGATCTCGTGAGCGCGAGAGCCGGCGACATCCTCTTCAACCGCGGCGACCCAGGCGACTCGCTCTACGTGCTCCGCTCGGGGACGGTCGAGCTCTCGATCAAGAACGACACGGGCGACAAGATCGTCCTCGAGGTCGCGAGCGTGGGGGATTTCTTCGGGGAGATGTCCCTGCTCGACGGCGGCCCGCGCCAGGCCACCGCGCTCGTCACCGAGTCCATCGAAGCGCTGGTCGTCGACCGGGGTGACCTCGACGAGCTCTTTCGACTGCGCCCCGCCACGGCGCTCGAGATGCTCACCGCGATGGGGAAGCGGATGCGCGAGACCGCGCGCCTCCTGCGTCACTCGGCCACGCGCAACGTCAACGACACCGCCGAGGACAAGCGCACGTCGGTGATGAAGGCCGCCGACTGGATCAGCGAGTTCAGCGGGAGCATCCCGTTCCTCCTCATCCACTGCGTGCTGTTCTTCATCTGGATCATCCTCAACGTGAAGCCGCTGAGCAGGTCCGCGATAGGAGGGTTCGACCCCTACCCGTTTGGGCTCCTCACGATGGCGGTGTCGCTCGAAGCGATCATTCTCTCGGTGTTCGTGCTCCTCAGCCAGAACCGGCAGGTCTCGCGCGACCGCGTGAGGAACGACATCGAGTACGAGGTCAACCTGAAGGCGGAGCTCGAGATCGCGCACCTGCACGAGCGGGTCGAGGCGCTGGAGGCGAGCGCGCTATCGCGGCTCGAGCGGATCGAGAAGCTCGTCGGCGCGGCGATGTCGGCGCGGGACCCGGTGATCCCGCGCGTCGGTCACGGGTGAAGGACGCAGCCGCCCACGACGTCTCCGTTCCACTTCGCCCGCATCGCCTCCTTGAAGTCCGCGAGCGCGAAGACGTGGGAGACGTGCGGCCGGATCTGGCCGGCCTCGGCGGCGCGTAGAACCCACTCCAACCTCGGCGCGCGAATCGACGGATCCTGGAGGGTCGAGATGACCGTCGGGCACCCGAGCACGTCGAGCCCCTTCATCATGATGAGGTTGGTCGGCAGCACGTTGGCGTTCGGCGCCCCGCGTTGCCCTTTCCCCTTGGCGACGAACGGGGTCGCGGCCCAGCCGACGATGAGGAACCGCGCGCCGAAGGTCACGCACCGCAGGCTCTCCAGCGAGATCTCGCCGCCGACGCCGTCGTAGACGACGTTCACGCCCCGCCCACCGGTGAGGGCCTTCACCTCGTCGCGAAACTCGCGGACGCCGGGCCCGCCGTCGGCTCGCTTGCAATTGATGACGTGATCCGCGCCGTGCTCCTTCACGACCGCGAGCTTGGCGTCCGATCGCCCGGTCGCGATGACCGTCGCGCCGAGGAGCTTGGCGAGCTGCACCGCCGCGAGCCCGGTCGAGCCCGAGGCGCCGTGAATCAGCACCGTCTCGCCGGCCTGGAGGCGACCACGCGTGACGAGGCAGTGGTAGGCGGTCTCGTAGTTTCCGAGGAGATTGCACGCTTGGTCGAGTGACAGCCCTCGCGGAACGCGGTGCAGCGCGGCGGCCGGTACGACCGCGTACGAGGCAAATCCGCCCGACGCCTGGTACGCCCCCACCGACCTCGGCCCCGCGAGGAAGCCGTCCACGAGAACGGCGTCCCCCACGTCGAACGCACCGACCTCCGCCCCCTTCCACGCGACCTCGCCCGCGTACTCGAGCCCGGGGCAGTACGGGGGCTTCGGCATGTGCTGGTACTGGCCGCTGGTCATCAGCAGATCGACCCACCCCACCGACGCGCTCTTCACCGCGACGATCACGTCGTGCGGAGAGAGCCTCGCCACGTCGGGCGGGTCCATCACCTCGAGCGTCGCCTTCTCGATCGCCTCCAGCGGGTTCTCGGCGAACGCGCTGACGACGACCCTCTGCCCGGACCTCATTTCGTGGAGGAGGTGCCGCACACGCTCGCGACGCCACCACCGCCGCAGGTATCCGGCGCGGTGCACGTCCCGCACTGGATGATCCCACCGCAACCGTCGGCGACGGGGCCGCAGTTCGCCCCCGCCAGCTGGCAGGTCGTCGGCGTGCAGTTCGGACTGCCGCACTGGTTGGGCGTGCCGCCGCCGCCGCACGTCGTGCTGCCGTTGCACGTGCCGCAGTTCGCCGTCACGCCGCCGCATCCGTCGGCGACCACGCCGCACGTCGCCCCAAGCTCGGTGCAGGTCTTCGCCGTGCAGCTCGGAGAGCCGCAGACGCCCGCCGTGCCGCCACCGCCGCACGACTGCGGAGGCGCGCAGTCGCCGCAGTTGATCGTACCGCCGCAGCCGTCGCCGATCTCGCCGCAGGCCACCGTTCCGCAGGTGAAGGGCTGGCAGACGTTGGCGTCCGCTTCGCCGCAAACGCCGGTCGTGCCGCCGCCACCACACGTCAACGGAGGCGTGCAGTCGCCGCAATCGAGCGTGCCGCCACAACCGTCGCCGGTCGTACCGCACTGAAGGCCCAGCCCCGTGCAGGTGAGCGGCGAGCAGACAGGAGAGCCGCAGACGCCCGGAACGCCGCCACCGCCGCACGTCTCGGGGGACGGGCAAGGGGGGCACGTGAGCAGGTTGCCGCAGCCGTCTCCTGCGCTGCCGCACTGGATGTTCTGTTCGGCGCAGGTGAGCGGAGTGCAGGCGTTCGCGTCGCCTTCGCCACAGAGGCCCGTGGTCCCCCCGCCGCCGCAGGTCGCCGGAGCGACGCAGTCGCCGCAGTTGAGAATCCCGCCGCACCCGTCACCCGTCTGACCGCAGTGCAGGTTCAGGACCGCGCACGTGAGCGGATTGCAGTTCGGAGCTCCGCAGATGCCGGGGCTGCCGCCGCCACCGCAGGTGGTGCCGGGCCCGCACGTCCCGCAGGTCGTGATGAGGTTCCCGCATCCGTCTCCGGCCGGGCCGCACTGGATGTTCTGCGAGCCGCACGTGAGCGGCACGCAAAGATCAGCGTCGGCCTGACCGCAGACGCCGGTCACCCCGCCACCGCCGCACGTCTCCGGAGGCGTGCAATCGCCGCAGTCCTGGGTCCCGCCGCAACCGTTGCCCGCCTGGCCGCAGTGCAGGCCGAGCGTGGCGCAGGAGACGGTCGTGCATGGTGCGCTGACGCACAGAGTGCCCGCGTCCGTGGCTTCGCACGATTCGCCGGCCGGGCAAGAGCCGCAGCCGCCGTCGATGACTCCACCGCAGCCGTTACCGGCCTGCCCGCACGTGACGTGCTGCGAGCTGCACGTCTCCGGAGTGCATCCGGAGGTGCAGGCGCCGCCGATGCACGATTCGCCGCTCGGGCAGCTGCCGCACTGGAGAACGTTGCCGCAGCCGTCGGGCCACTCGCCGCACGTTTGGCTCGCCGGGCACGCCGTCAGCGGAACGCAGCCCGTGCACTGTCCGTCGATGCACGAGAGGCCTCCGTCACAACCGCCGCAGTTGATGTTCCCCGTGCCGCAGCCGTTGGGGTACTCGCCGCAGGTGTAGCCCGATGGGCACACGGTGAGCGGCGTGCACGTGGGCGGAGGGAGATTGCTCCCGTTGCCCGAAACGCACGACGAGAGGTCGAAGAGCATGAACTCGAGCGCCTTCTCCTGGGGAGAGAGCTTGGTCGAAGTGCAGTACGTGGGCGTCTTCGTGTTGTTGGTGCCGCCGTCGGGCTCCTTGTAGTCCGCCGGGGAGACGGCGCTGCCGACATGCAAGTCGCTATAGACGACGCGACCGCAGTAGTCCGCCCCGCCGTCGCCACCACCGACCGGTGTATCGAAGCTGAAGTACTCCGTCGCGCCGGGCGAGCTGGCGTTGGTATCGGCGACGAGCCACGGCTGCGAGGCGGTGTTCGTGGCAGCCACGTTGGCGTTGTGCTTCGGAGCGTGGATGTTCAGCTCCGTCGCGCCCGTGCCATCCGCAGGCCCGAGGGTGTTCGCCGCGCTACCGAGGGCGTTCGTGTTGGAGAGGAACGTCTCGAGCGCCTGCCCCCTCGCGAAGACCCCGCCGTCCCAGTACGTCGTGACGACGTTCGTGTTGACCTCGAGATTCGAGAACTGGTCGTTCATCGCGTTGGCGCCCGCCGTCCAGGTGGCGAGATTCTCGGCGCCGAACGAGCCCGCGTCCGGGACGGTCTTGTTGAACCACGAGTAGTGGTAGTGCGACGCGAAGACGCGGCCGCCGTTGTTGGCGTACTCGAACAGCGTGCTCCGCTCGGCCGCCGTGAGCCCGCCGCCGGTGGTCGTACCGATCGTCTCCTCGCCTTCGCACGAGAGCACGACGATGTCGTAGGGCGTCATGTCCGTGTACGAGTTCCACAGGTTCCCCAGGCTCGACGGGGCCCCCGACATGGTCGGCGCCGCGCCGGAGTTCGAGCTCCCCTGGAAGATGTGGATGTGCCCGGTGCCACCGGAGCCCGCCGTGTACTCGCTGGCGGAGATCCCGATGCGGCGGAAGAGGCACTCCATCGTGTCGGCGCCTCCGGTGGAGACGGCGATCTCGGGGAGGTCGTCGATCGTCCCGGGCCCTTGCCACGGACCGGCGCCCGCATCAGCGGGAGCCGCGTTCTCCTGCGGAGGAAGGAGCAGGGGAGCGGTGATGGCATTGTTGACGCACTGGTTGATGGTCTGCGTGAGCGCCATCTGGCGCCGCCACTTGCCGATCTGGATGACGATCGGCAGGTTCGCCATCACCGGGACGTTGTCGAGCTTGAAGGTGCCATTCGCAGCGGTCACGGTCGCGACGAGCGGATTGCCCGTATAGAGCGAGCCGCACGAGCCGCACGAGGGGCCGTGCGTGAACGGTTGCGGCAGACTTTGCGGGACGTAGACGACGACGTTGTAGAGAGGGTCGTTGCCCGCCGGATCGTAGACCGTGCCCGAGATGGACGTCGTCCCCGAGTCGCAGGCCACCTGATTGCACGCGATGCCGGTGCACTCGCCGCCGTCGGGGAGCGCGTCGCCGCACACGCTGGGTATACCGCCGCCTCCGCAGATCTGCGGAGGCGTGCACGTTCCCGCATCGTTGCCGCAGGTGATCGTGCCGCCGCAGCCGTCAGGCCACGTGCCGCAGTTCTTGCCACCGGGGCATACCGTGAGCGCAGTGCACGCCGGTGAGCCGCAGACGCTCGACGTGCCGCCGCCGCCGCAGGTCTCGGGCGGAGTGCAGGTACCTGTGCCGCAGGTGATCGTTCCGCCGCAGCCGTCGGCCCAGGGGCCGCAGTTCAGGCCCGTCGGGCACGAGGTGATGGGCGTGCACGTCGGCGAACCGCAGACGCTCGGCGTACCGCCGCCACCGCACGTCTGAGGCAAGGTGCACGTGCCACACGCGATCGTGCCGCCGCATCCGTCGCCGATCGTGCCGCACGTGACGCCCGAGGGGCACGCCGTCGCCGGCGTGCACGCAGGGTGTCCGCACTGGAAGGGGACGCCGCCACCGCCGCAGGTGTCCAGACCCGAGCACGTGCCGCAGACGTAGATGTCACCGCAGCCGTCGCCCGTCTCGCCGCAGCCGATTCCGGAGCAAGCGACGGGCTGGGCGATCGGCGTGCAGATGTTGAGACCGCCGTCGATGAGGCCACCGTCGGGGAGGACGTTCAGCGCACCGCACACGTTCGGCTGGCCGCCGCCGCCGCACGACTCGTCGCTCGGACACGTTCCGCCGTCGACGCTGCACGTGAGCACACCACCGCAGCCGTCGGCGTAGTAGCCGCAGTTCATTCCGGCGGGACACGCCGTGAGCGGCACGCACCCCGAGTTACCACCGCAGACGCCGTACGCCCCGGCGTCGCCGCCGCCACCGCACGTCTGCGGAGCGGTGCACGCGCCGCAGTCGTAGCTGCCGCTGCAGCCGTCGCTAACGACGCCGCAGTTCTTCCCCACGTCAGAGCACGCCTGCGCCTGGGTGAGCGGGACGCAGACGCTCAGCCCGCCGTCGATGACCGCACCGTCGGAGAGGATGTTCTTCGCGCCGCAGACGTTCGGCTGACCACCGCCGCCGCAAAGCTCGCCGCTCGGACAGGCTCCGCCGTCGGGGGCGCAGTAGACCGCACCACCGCACCCGTCGCCGATGACGCCGCAGTTCATGGTGCTCGGGCACGCCGTGAGGGGAACGCAGCCAGCGTTCCCGCCGCAGACGCTATGAGGCGTGCCTACTCCGCCGCCGCACGTTTCGGGCGCCGTGCAGGTACCGCAGCTGTAGGTGCCGCCGCAGCCGTTGCTCTCGATGCCGCAGTTCTTGCCCGCACACGCCGTGCCGGCGTCCTCGGGGATGCAGAGGTCGAGCCCACCGTCGATGATGCCGCCGTCGGGCAGCACATCGAGCCCGCCGCACACGTTCCCGGAACCGCCACCGCCGCACGTCGTGCCGGCGGGACAGCTCCCCGTTCCGCAAGGAACGAGACCGCCGCAGCCGTCACCCACGGCTCCGCAGTTCATCCCCACGGGACACGCCGTGAGCGGGACGCACGCCGCCTTGCCGCCGCAGACGCTCCCCGTACCGCCGCCGCCGCAGGTCTCGGGTGCGGTGCACGTTCCGCAGTCGATGGTGTTGCCGCAGCCGTCTCCTTGCGTGCCGCAGTTGACCGCGAGGGTCGCGCACGTCGCCGGGACGCACGCCGCCGTGCCGCCACAGACGCTCGGCGTACCGCCGCCGCCGCACGTCGAAGGCGCCGTGCACGGTCCGCACTGGATCACGTTGCCGCAGCCATCACCGATGGGGCCGCAAGTCGCGCCCGCGAGGGCACACGTGCGCGGTGTGCAGGTCGATGCCTCCGAGGGAATGGTGGCGTCATTGAGGAGAACCGGGACGGTCGCGTCGTCCGGACCGACGCCCCCGTCGCTCGTCTCCACGAATGCGGACCCGCCGACGCCGGCGCTCCCGCACCCCGTCAGCACCAAGACACCCGCAGCGACTGCGCCCCAAAGCCAACGCGAACTATTGCTCACTACGGCAAGTGTGCACGGTGCGCGAAACGCAGCAATGGCCACGATGGCCGGGTATGCGTTTGGGACGCGCGGCGGCCGAAAGCGAGTATGTGTGCACGCGCGCACGTCTCCCCTCAGCGCCCTCGACGCGCGTGGTCCCGCATCCTAGGTTCCACGCATGCCGTGGTCCCGGATCGACGTCGTTCTCTGGGCGATCCTCGCGGTCGTCTGGGTTGCGGCCGCGCCGTTTTCTCGCAAGACGGTCCGCAGCGAGACGTTCGCTTCCCGCGCGCGCTACATCGTCCCCGCCCTGCTCTTCTCGGCCCTGTGGAGCCGGCGCTTGCTGGACGTCCCGTGGCTCGACGCGCGCTGGCTCCCCGACGCACCGTGGGTCGGGGCGCTCTCGGTCGCGATCACCGCGTCGGGGGTCGCGTTCACGCTCTGGGCGCGCTTCACGCTCGGCAAGAACTGGAGCGGCACGGTCACGGTCAAACAGGACCACGAGCTCGTTCGACATGGCCCGTACGGGATCACCCGGCATCCGATCTATACGGGCGGGGTCATCGCGCTCACCGGAACGGTCCTCGCGCTCGGGACCGCCCGCACCGCGCTCATCGTCCCGTTCGCGATCGGCATGCTCTGGTCGAAGATGCGCGTCGAGGAGCGGTTCATGTCCGAAGAGTTCGGCGATGCCTACGCCGATTACCGACGGCGCGTGAAGATGCTGATCCCGTTCCTCTGGTAGCGCACGGCCAGGCGCCCACCTCGGCTAAGCTCGCGCCCGTGCTCCCGCTTCGCGATCGACTGCCGACGCGCACCTTCCCGTTCGTCAACTACGCGCTCATCGCCGCGAACCTCGGCGTGTTCACGCTGGAGTGGCTCGGCGGCGGCGAGGCGCTCGTGCAACAGCTGGGGGTGATTCCGGCGGAGTTGCTCGCCGATCCGCTCTCGAACGCGCCGAGGCTCCTCACGCACATGTTCGTGCACGCGAGCTGGTCGCACGTGCTCGGGAACATGCTCTTCCTCTGGATCTTCGGCGACAACGTCGAGGACGCGCTCGGCCACCTTCGCTACGTCGGGTTCTATCTGGCGTGCGGTCTCGTGGCGGCGATCGCGCAGATCGCGTTCAGCGCGGGATCGGAGATGCCTCTGGTCGGCGCTTCTGGGGCCATCGCCGGTGTGCTCGCGGCGTATGCGATCTTCTACCCGCGCTCGCCCATCGTGGTGCTCAACCCGATTCCGCTCCTCTGGCTGTTCTGGGGGCTGACGTTCGACCTTCCCGCGTGGGTCGTCATCGCCTTGTTCTTCGTCGTGAACCTGATGAACGCTTTCCAGGCCGCCAGCGCGGCCGGCGCGACCGGAGGCGTCGCGTTCATGGCCCACGTCGGCGGCTTCGTCGCCGGGCTCGTGCTCCAGCGCGTGATGAGGAAGGACCCCCACGCGGAGTACGACCCGTGGGACCGGTTCGTGACCCGGCGACGCTGAGACGTCGAGCACGTAGCGCCGTCAGAAGCTCCACCCGGCCAGGAGCGATGCGCGCAGCGCCGCGGGGTCGCTCGTCGGCGCTTTGCACGAGCCTTCGAGGCAGACGTAGGCCTTCGCAAGCACGTTACCGGCGGTCTTGCCGTGCGCGGCGGCGACGATCTGCTCGAACGGAGCATCCGGGCCGCCGGCGAGAACCTGCGCAGAAACCGCCCACGCCGAGGCAAGCCCACGACGCACACTCGTGAGCCGCTCGACGGAGGTTGCGTCGTCACCGGCCACGACGACGTCGTAGAAGGGGCCCACACGGAGCAGGGCGGCGTCGAGCCATCCGGCCGAGCTCATGCCGCTCGCGCGGAGCGCGGCCGCACGGGCGCGGAGGGGCGCGTCGACCCGTTGCGTGAGCTCGTCGCGGAGCGTGAGCGCGCCGAGCGCGATGCGCGCCTCGAGGAGCGCTGCCGAGCCGGAAGGTTCGACCGCGTCGTCGAGGGAGACGGTGCGTGCGAACGGCGTGGAGCCGTCCTCGTTGCCGTACCAGCCGCTCTGGTCTTCCGTGGCGAAGCGAGCGTCGACTTCCCCCACGAGCGCGAGCGCGTGGTCGAGCAGCTCCGCGCGGTTCGTTGCTTCGAAGAGCGCGACGAGCGCGCGCGCGAGGAACGCGTAGTCCTCGAGCACACCAGGCGCGTCCGCGTGCCCGTCGTTCGACGCGCGGAAGAGTCCCGAGGGTGCACGCCGGTGGACGCTCCAGAGCCAGTCGGCGGCTTTGGTCGCGGCGTCGCGATAGCGCGCGTCTCCCGTGGCCTCGAAGCCGCGCGCGAGCGCTTCGATGGCGAGGCCGTTCCATGCGGTGACGATCTTCGTGTCGAGGCGCGGCTTCGCTCGTATCGCCCGCGCAGCCAGGAGCTTCGGGCGCATCGTGGTCCAGAGCGCGGTCACGTCCGCGACGCTGCGACCGCTGGCGGAGGCGACGTCGGCGAACGACGCCTGGCGGTTCGGTGCCGAGGCCGCCCCTTCGAACCTCCCCGCGCCGCTGACCCCGAGGATGCGCGCGAGGACGGGTCCGTCGGCGGGGCCGCCGAGGCGGAGCAGCTCGTCGCGCGTCCAGACGTAGTACGCACCTTCGACGCCACCGCTGTCGGCGTCGAAGCTCGCGTAGAAGCCGCCGGTGGGCGCTTGCATCTCGCGGAGCAGGAAGTCGAGCGTGTCGGTGGCGACGGCGATGTACTTCGGCTCGTGGAACGCGAGACCCGCTTCGGCGTAGAGCGACGCGAGCTGCGCGTTGTCGTAGAGCATCTTCTCGAAGTGCGGGGTCTCCCAGCGCTCGTCGGTCGAGTACCGGTGGAACCCGCCCCCCACGGGGTCGCGAATTCCGCCCGCGGCCATCGCGTCCAGGGTCGCTCGCACGGCGCTGACGACCGGCGCGTCGCCCCACTTGCGCGCGCCGTGGAGCAACAGCTCCCAGCGCACCGGCGTCGGGAACTTCGTCCCGCCACGAAATCCGCCCCACTGCGGGTCGACGTGCGCGAGTGCGTCTCTCACGAAGCCGCGCAGCTCCGTCTCGTCGATCGGGGGGGAGCTCGTGCCGGGATTCGCGCGCGAGAGGCGCGCGGCGACTTCTTCCGCGTTGGCTTCGAGGTCGTGCCGTCGCGAGGCGAACTCCTCGGACACCTTCTCGATGAGCCCGAGGAAACGGTCGTGCGGCAGGTACGTCCCGCCGAAGAAGGGCTTCAAAGAGGGCGTCAGGAAGAGCGTCATGGGCCAGCCCCCTCCGCCCGTCATGCTCTGCACCGCCTCCATGTAGACGGCGTCGAGATCGGGGCGCTCTTCGCGGTCGACCTTGATGCTCACGAAGTGCGCGTTGAGGAACACGGCGACGTCGTCCTTGTCGAAGACCTCCGCCTCCATGACGTGGCACCAGTGGCAGGACGAGTAGCCGATGGAGAGGAAGATCGGTTTGTCCTCGTCGCGCGCGCGGGCCAGGGCCTCCTTGGACCACGGGTACCAGTCGACCGGGTTGTGGGCGTGCATCTGCAAGTAGAGCGAGCCGGAGGTCACGAGGTGGTTGCCTTCGCGACGGACCACGTCGGTCGTGCGCACGGTCGCGGTCGCGGGCGGGCGGGAGGCACCGCGGGACGCGGACGACCCGTGGCCGCGGTGGCACGCGGTGACGAGGAGCAGCGCGACGAGAGCGAGGAGATCGGTGAGACGTATGCGCATCGCGGGATGCCCGCTCAGTGGCGGACTGCGCGTGCGAGCTCGGAGCCGATCGCTCGGAAGACGTCGACGTTCCACGCCATGCCGCAGTGGCTGGAGTCGACCTCGACGAGGCGCGCGCCGGGCTCGAGGCAGGCACGCCAGTCGACGATGCCGTCGGAGCGCGAGTAGATGGAGACGAACGGAGTGTCCGCCGGGAGGGGGAGCTCGTACTGATGGCGCATCTCGCAACATGCGCCCTCACGCGTGCAGTCGAGTGACAGGACGCCGGGCAGGCCGAGCGTGCCGAGCGCCCCCACGAAGCCGACGTTGAGAATCACGAACAGGTGCACGGCGAGCGGATCGAGGATCGGCGCGCCGAGCGTAATCAAGCCGTCTACGAGATCGGGGCGACGCGCGGCGATGAGGCGCGCGAAGACCCCTCCGCGGCTCTGACCGATGAGGAGCACCTTCCGCCCGCCGTTGCGCGCGACGTGGCGCTCGAGACGCGCTTCGATCGGCGCGGTCATCGCGTTGGCGCAGCCGATGTTCAGGCGGACGCCGGCCGACTTCGTGCGATAGCCCGCGCGACGGAGAGCCCGTGCCAGGGGGGCCAAGGAGACGTCGCCGGCGAGGTAGCCCGGTATCAAGAACACGGGACGCCCAGCGCCGGGCGGAAAGCCGACTCCATTGGCGACCGGGTCGCGCACGAGCCGCGTTCGTTCGAGAAGCATGCGCGGAGGCTCGCGCCAGATGGGGGGGCTTCGGCGGCGGCCTTCGCGCGAGAGGCGTCGGAGGGCGGCCTCCCACAGCGAGCGGCTCGCGGGGGTGCGCAGGGAGGGGGAGGTCGCTGTGGTCACGAACGAAGCTTACTCCGGGCGTGATCTCGGCGTCCCGATACGGGTAAACGGGGTTAGCCTGGCGGCTGGCCCGGTTCCTCCAATGCTCACGATTCACGAGTGGACCCGCGACGACGGAGCGAGCGAGACCGTGCGTCTCGGCGAGCAGGGTGGGGCGGTCGTTCTCTCCGTGGGGAGCGCGCCCGCGGTCGCTCTGCCGATGCTCGCGCTCGAGCGGGTGATGGAGAGGTACGGGAGACCACTGGCCGAAGGGGTCGCGCTCGATGGGCCGAAGATCGATCTCGGAGGAGGGCGCACGCTCCAGCGCATCCGGCACCTCGCGCGCTACGACGTCATCGCGCGCGACTTCCTCGTGTGGTGCGCGCCGGGGCGGGAGCCGCTCGTCGAGCTGGCGGTGACGGTCTCGGGCGCGCTCGAGCACCTCGCGCGCGTCGCGGGGGAAAGGGTGGAGGATGACGTTGCGCGCACGTGAAGGGAGCCGCGTCGCCGAGGTCGCGCAGGTCTTCCTGAAGCTCGGGGCGACCGCGTTCGGCGGGCCATCGGTGCACGTGGCGATGATGGAGCACGAGATCGTCCAGCGGCGGCAGTGGATCACGCGCGAGCGGTTCCTCGATCTGCTCGGCGCAGCCAACTTGATCCCCGGGCCGAGCTCCAGCGAGCTGGCCGTGTACCTCGGCTTCGAGCGCGCGGGGTGGCTGGGACTCGTCGTCGCCGCGACGTGCTTCGTGCTCCCGGCGGCGCTCCTCGTCGCGGCGCTGGCGTTCGTCTACGTGCGCTTCGGTGCGCTGCCACAAGTGGGGGCGGTGCTCTTCGGCGTGAAGCCGGTCGTGATCGCCGTCGTGGCGCAGGCGCTCTGGGGCCTCGCGCCCAAGGCGGTCAAGTCGAAGCTCCTGGGCGCGCTCGCCGTGGTCGCGTGTGCCGGAGCGGCGCTCGGGGCACCGCCCGTCGTGGTGCTGCTCGCGACGGGGGGAGCCGCGATCGTCGCCGGGAGGACGTTCGCCCCGCGCGACGCGGTCTGGCTTCTGCTACCGGGCGCAGCGACCGCCGCCGCCACCGTGGCGCCCGTGAGCCTCCTCGCGCTGTTCCTCACGTTCGCGAAGATCGGCGCGACGGTCTTCGGCAGCGGCTACGTGCTCCTCGCGTTCCTGCGCGAAGATCTCGTCGACCGGTTGCACTGGATCACCGAGTCGCAGCTGCTCGACGCCGTCGCCGTTGGACAGGTGACGCCGGGGCCCGTCTTCACGACGGCGACGTTCATCGGGTACATCGTCGCGGGGGGCTGGGGGGCGGCGGTGGCGACGTTCGCGATCTTCCTGCCGGGCTTCGCCTTCGTCGCCGTGACCCGCCCGCTCGTCGCGCGAATCCGGCGCTCGCCCACCGCGAGCGCGTTCTTCGACGGCGTGAACGTCGCGGCGCTCGCGCTCATGGCGGTCGTCACCGTCCAGCTCGCGCGCTCGGCGCTCGTGGACGTGACGACAGTCGTTGTCGCCGTCGCGAGCCTCGTGCTGCTCGTGCGCTTCAAGGTGAACACGACCTGGCTCGTGCTCGGAGGTGCGGTCGTCGGGACGGTGGTGCGCGGGCTAGGGTGACGCTCGAGCGTCGAGCCTCACCGCTTCGACTGCGAGCGACGCCGGCCACGCACGATGCGCACGAGCGCGAGCCCGAGCATGGCGCCCGCGACGCCCCACCGGGCGCTCGCGCCGTCGCTCTTGCGAGCCGAGGTCACGCAACCACCCGCGCTCTTGAGCCCTCCGAGGCTCGAGCTCCCCGAGACCGGAGTCGCCTGCGCGGGCGAGCCGCTCCCGATGATCTGACAGTTGCTGTAGATGGGGCACTGCTCGTTCACGCTCTGGCTCACCTGGCGGATGTTCGAGAGCTCGGTTTGATCGGGCGAGGCCTGGAGCGTGAAGTCGGTGGTCATCGCGGCGTGCGAGATGTCGCTCCTCATGCGCGTGATGAACACGTTCTGGCCGCTGATCCCGGCAAAGAGCGTGGAGATGTCGTCGTTGCGGACCTGGTCGGCCGATTCGTACGTGCCGCCGTCGTCTGCACCACCGTCGGCTGCGCCGCCGTCATCGGGGGTGCCGATGGGGAGGTAGTCCTGGCTCGCGTCGGACGGAGCGCCCGAGTAGACGCCGCCGTACTGGTTGTACTGACCGCCGCTCAGGATGACGCCGGAGATGAGCTGCTGGTTCAGTGTGATCGCGCTCTCGATCTCCCACCCCTTGCCGCTGAGCGCGGCCTCGTTGGACGCGCGGAGCGCCGTGTAGTTGCTCGAGCTCGTGCTCCAGTCCCAGATGAGCGCGCTGTCCTCGATGTGGAAGAAGGGGAAGTTCTGCGGCTGGTAACGGCCGTCGCTCACGACCCAGATCGTGATGCCCACGGTCGCGCCGGTGCCGATGGAGGCCATGCGCAAGGGGAGCGACAGCGCCGCGCCGGGCATGGTGACGCGGACCGGGCGCATCGCCTGGACGCCCTGGCCGGGGAGGAGCTTCATCGCGAGGAAGTCGAACCCCTCGGTGACGTACTCGTCGATGACCGGGAGCACGGCCGCCGGGAGGCTGAAGCCGTTCTGCACGAGCCAGTTGTTGAGCGCGCTCGCGTCGGTCGCGTGCAGCTGCACGGTCGCGTACGGGCCGACGTTCTGCTGCTTGGTCACCGTGACCGTGCCGGCGCCACCTCCGGCGGTGGGCGCAGCGGAGTTGCCGGAGGCGTTGAAGTTGCAGTCCGACGGCGCCGCGGGACAGTTGAGCGGAGGGGGGTTGATCTGCGTCGCGGTGACCTCGTCGATCGAGTCGAAGAGCACGTCGGCGCTCAGGCCCACTTGCACCGTTCCGTGGATCGGGAGCACCCAGGCGAACGACGTGGGGTTCCCCGAGTACTGGATCTGGTCGTAGAGCGTCGTCTGCGTCTGCGAGACCGACAGGAGCATTCGCTCGTCGGTGATGTCCGTCACCGTCTGCGTCGGCGGGTGGAAGCAACCGCCGCACGCCGCCGCTTCGCGCTCTCCGACCAGCGTGAGCGCCGAGACGGCCGACGCGAGACCCAAGAGCAGGAGTGCTCGGCTCATCATTTCCTCCCGTTCGCAGCGTGCGAGCGTCGCGAAGCGCGCCTGCGGGTCCTGACGATGCGCACCGCGACGAGGCCGAGCATGCCGGCGAGGAGCGCGAGGCGACCGGTGGGGGCGCCGCTCGACTTCTGCGGCGAGGTGATGCACCCGCCCGTTCCCTGGGGCACGCCGCCCGCGCTCGACGTCCCGCTGACCGGGGTCGCCGCCGAGGGGGGGCCGTTCCCGATGACCTGACAGTTGCTGTAGATCGGGCACTGCAGGTTCACGCTCTGGGTGACCTGGCGGATGTTCGAGAGCTCGGACTGATCCGGCGACGCCTGGACGATGAAGTCGTTGGTCATCGCGGTGTGCGACAGATCGCTCCGCATGCGCGTGATGAAGGCGTTCTGGCCGCTGATGCCGGCGAAGAGCGCGGCGATGTCGTCGTTGCGCACCTGGTCCGCCGACTCGTAGGCGCCGCCGTCCGCGGTGCCGCCGTCGTCGAGGCCGCCGTCGTCGGGGGTCCCGACGGGGAGGTAGTCCTGGCTCGCGTCCGAGGGGGGGGCCGAACCGAAGCCGCCGTACGGGTTGTACTGGCCGCCGCTCAGAACGACGCTGGAGATGAGCTGCTGGCTGAGCGTGATCGCGCTCTCGATCTCCCAGCCCGCGCCGTTGAGCGCCGCTTCATTCGACGCGCGGAGCGCCGTGTAGTTGCTCGAGCTCGTGGTCCAGTCCCAGATGAGCGCGCTGTCCTCGATGTGGAAGAAGGGGAAGTTCTGCGGCTGGTAGCGCCCTTCGCTCACCACCCAGATCGTGATGCCGACGGTCGCGCCGGTACCGATGGAGGCCATGCGCAAGGGGAGCGAGACCGACGCGCCGGGCATCGTGACGCGGACGGGGCGCATCGCCTGGATTCCCACGTTGGGGAGCAGCTTCATCGCGAGGAAGTCGAAGCCCTCGGTGACGTAGGCGTCGATGACCGGGAGCACGGCCGCCGGAAGGGTGAAGCCGTTCTGCACGAGCCAGTTGTTGAGCGCGCTCGCGTCGGTGGCGTGGAGCTGCACCGTCTCGTAGGGGCCGACGTTCTGCTGCTTGGTCACGGTGACCGTGCCGACGTCTGTGGTACCCGCGTCCCCGCCGGCCGCGGCGCCGCCGAGGACAGGCGCGCTCGGGCCGATGCAGTCAGCGGGGGGGCCGGGGCAGTCGGGGACGGGGGGGGTGATCTGCGTGGCGGTGACCGCGTCGATCGAGTCGAAGAGCACGTCGGCGCTGAGGCCCACCTGGACCGTGCCGTGGATGGGGAGCACCCAGGCGAACGACGTGGGGCTCCCCGAGTACTGGATCTGGTCGTAGAGCGTCGTCTGCGTCTGCGAGACCGACAGGAGCATTCGCTCGTCGGTGATGTCCGTCACCGTCTGCGTCGGCGGGTGGAAGCAGCCGCCGCACGCCGCGGCCTCGCGCTCCCCGACGAACGTGAGCGCCGATGCGGCCGCCGCGAGACCCAAGACAAGTGAAGATCGACGCATCGCTTCCTCCGTGAACTGTGCGCAGAGCACCGCCCGCTCGACGGCACTGCAGCGAACGAGCCAAGGGGAAGCGCGAACGAATTTCGCGGGAACGAACCGGCGCCGCCGACCCACGACGGCGTTACGCGTGACACGATCACCCGACCGTTGCTCACGTTGGCACAGCCGCCGGCGCACGGAGCGCGCTATTCGTGCTGGAGTGGAGCTTGCCTAGGGAGACGCCGATGAAGAGGGCTCTGTCGATCGCGCTGACCCTCGCCTGCGCGGCCTGTCGGCACACGGATCCGACGGCGGTAGTCGTGGGGATTCAGAGCGATCCGATGGGCGGGGTCGTCTCCGCGTTGCACGTCGTGATCAAGGTCGCGGGCGCGGTGGTCGACGACGAGATCGTCAAGCCGCCGCACGGCTCGAAGGTGGGGTTCCCGCAGCCGTGGGAGAAGTCGATCGCGGGGGATGGGAAGGGGACGGCGCAGGTCGACGTGCAGGTCGACGCGATCGGCGACCCCGCGGCGGGCGCGGCGCCGCTCTTCACGCGCCTCTCGTCGACGCACTTCATCCCCGGGCGCACGGCGCTGCTGCGCATCCCGCTGGAGTCGCGCTGCATCGTTTACCCGGCGGCGCCGCGCGCGAACGCGAAGGGCCCGGGGCCGCTCAGCGGGCCGACGTGCACCGCGCCCGGTACGTGCATTTCGGGGACGTGCCAGCTTTCGGACGTGCCGCCCACGAAGCTCGAGACCTACGCGAGCAACTGGCCGACGAACGCGCCCGACCGCTGCAAACCGCGCAACGGCGGGCCCCCCGATCTGCAGGTGGGGACGGGGCAGTCGTACTATCTGCCGCTCGCGAAGGATCAGGTGCTCCAGGCCGAAGCGGGGCCGCAAGGGGGGCATCACATCTGGATCGCGACGCGCATGAAGAACCTGAAGCAGGCCGGGACGACGACGAAGATCGAGGGGATTCAGCCCGGCACGGGGGCGAAGATTCCGCCGACGACGCTGGCGTTCACGTACGCGCCGGACGAGGGGGGGTACTGCAAGCTCTACGGAATTCGGTACCAGCTCGACAACGAGGGGATCGACTACAAGCCGTTCCTCGGCAAGCCGCTCGACCTCGTGGTGACGACGATCGACTCGACGGGGGCGACCGCGACGGCGACGGCGCACGTGCATATCTCGCCGACCTTGCTGAACCCATGAGCGCGCGAGCTCGCTTCGTTTCCGCGCTCGGGGCCGGCGTCGCTGCGTGCGCGCTCGTCGGTTGCCATAGGACCGAGCCCCCGGCACCGACGCCACCCGTCGCCGAGTGGCAGCTGCTGGCAAGCGAGCTTCCGGCCGCGCTGCTCTCGGTGAGCGGTCGGTCGGCGAGCGATGTCTACACGGTGGGTGCAGACAAGGGGCCAGGGCCGGTCGTGCTGCACTTCGACGGGGCGAAGTGGGCGGAGCTGCACACGGGGCAGAAGGGCGATCTGTGGTGGGTGCAGGCGCTGCCGAGCGGGCCGGTGCTCATGGCGGGCGCGGGGGGAACCGTGCTCCGGTACGACGGAAAGACGTTCGCGCGGATGGCGACGCCCGGCGCTGGAAAGCAGACCGTGTACGGCGTGTGGGGGACGAGCGGCGAGAGCTTCTACGCGGTGGGGAACGCCGACGGGAAGAACGGGTTCGTGTGGCACTTCCACGACGGCGCGTTCGAGAACGAGACCTTGCCGAGCGATCTGCCGAAGACCGCGACGGGCGACGCGCCCGGGTTTTTCAAGGTGTTCGGCGCGGGGGACGACGTGTGGGTCGTGGGGGCGGCGGGGGCGATCTTGCACCGGAAGGGGGCGAGCCCGTTCGCCGTGGTGCCGACGACGACGAAAGAGACGCTCTTCACCGTGCACGGCGCGGCGAGCGGCTCGGGGACGCGGCTGCTCGCCGTGGGGGGGACCGGCAACGGCGTGATCTTCGAGGGGACGGGGGCCGCGTTCCACGACGCGTCGCCGCCGGCCGCGGGGCTGCTGCAAGGGGTCTTCGCGAGCGATCGCGGCGACTGGGCCAGCGGGGAGCGCGCGATGGTCTACACGCGGCCGCCGGGCGCGGGGGCGTTCGTCGCAGTCGATCACGGGCTCGAGCTTCCGGCAGCGTCGTCGCTCCACTCGATCTTCGTCGATGCGTCGGGGGGAGTCTGGGCGGCGGGGGGGAACGTGCTCACGTCGGCGCTCGACGGGGGGATGCTCGTGCATTACGGCGCGCGCGTGCCGACGGTCGTGATCGACGACGAGCCGCCGGCCAAGTAACGAGACCGGAGCGCGAGGGGACGCGTGCCGGCGTGTGCCACGGCCCGGGCGGCGGCGTCGCCTTCGACGCCACCTCGCAGCGACGGATTTGCCGGAAACCGCGCGTTTCGCGGCTTGGCGCAGGGCGTGCTTAGTCCATAGGCAGTCCCGGATGAAACGCGTGCACCCCATCGCCGTCGGCGCCTTCGTGGCGCTGGTCCAGCTCGTCGCGAGCGGCGGCGAAGCGCGTGATGCGGCCGCGACGACGTCCGACGGCGGGCGGGTCTCGTTCGGCCGCGACATCGCGCCGGTGCTGACGACGAGCTGCACCACGCGGTCGTGCCACGGCGGAGGGGAGAAGCCGCCCATCCTGCGCCGAGGCATGGACGCCGAGGCGTTGCGCGCGGCCCTCGTGGGCGTCGCGTCGGAGGACCGCCCCGACCACGCCTACATCGAGCCCGGAGCGCCCGACGCGAGCTACCTCCTGCAGAAGCTCGAGGGGCGCCTGAACGATGCAGAGTGCACCGAGCACGACTGCGGGGATCCCATGCCGCTCGACAACCCTTCGCTCTCTGCGGACACGATCGCGAAGATTCGCGCGTGGGTCGCGCAGGGGGCGCGGGACAACTGAGGCGCGGGGCCGCGCCTTCTGCGTCACGACTTTCCTTTTCTTAGCCAGCGCGTTCTCCCCCCGCGGCCCTCACCCCCGACCCCTCTCCCACGAGGGGAGAGGGGAGTCAGCGCGTGGCTAACTCTCTCGCCTGATACGGTGAGCTTCGATGACTCGCGTCCCGTCCGTCCTCCTCTTTCTTCTCGCCGCGGCGACCGGTTGTTCCAAGTCGTCGTCGACCGGGTCTCCGCCTGCGGGGGCGTCGGCATCCCCTTCGGCCTCGGCGCCCGCCAGCGCGTCGTCCAGCCGCGAGCTCGTCCTCGCGAAGCCGGCGCACGGTCTGCAGATCGGGACGCCCGAGTTCGTGGTGCCGGCGGGGGAAGAGCGGCAGTGGTGTTACTTCTTCAAGCTGCCGAGTGACGTGGACATCGACGTGGTGCGCTTCGAGATTCGCTATCTCGCCGGCAGTCACCACATGAACCTGTTCCAGACCGACACCGACGTCCCCGATCACGACGAGGACTGCTTCGAGAGGATGCCGCTCACGAGTCCGGAGAATCCGCACGGCGTGGATCTCGTCATCGGGTCGCAGAGCGAGGACCTCGACTGGTCGCTGCCGCCGGGGGTCGCGTTCAAGCTTAAGGCGCACCGGCAGCTCGTCCTGCAGACGCACTACGTGAACGCAGGAACGCAGACGACGCCGTCGGGGCACGGCAAGGTGCTCATCAATTTCGTCACCGAGCCTGACCCGTCGAAGATCACCGCGCACATGGGGACGATGTTCGCCAACAACGTGAACATCCACATTCCGCCGCACTCGTCGCGCTCGTTCTCGACGACCTGCGGCCTGCCGAATCCGGTGAAGCTGGCCGCGCTCACCGGGCACTTCCACAGCCGCGGGAAGGTCTTCAGCGTGAACCTCGCGCCCGACGGGGCGAACCCGACCGAGGAGATCTACCGCTCGCGCGCGTGGGACGAGCCGCCGTTCAAGATTCTGGCCGAGCCGATCGACATCCCCGCCCAGGGTGGGCTCTTCTACACGTGCGACTTCCAGAACCGGAGCGACCTCGACATCAAGTTCGGGCCGCACGTGAACACGGACGAGCACTGCAACCTCTTCGCGTACTTCTATCCATGGGACGACGACAAGGCGCGCTACTGCTTCTGAGGGTCGCACCGGTAGCGATGGCCGCGCTGGTCGCGCTCGTCGGCTGCGGCCGGAAAGGGGGCGCGAGCCTCGTCGTCGGCGTGGAGGCGCAGCCCGCGGTCGTGAGCCGCATCGGCAAGGTGCACTACGCGGCGAAGGTCGGCGGCGAATCGCTCGTCGACAAGGAGATCGTGCCGAAGACGGGCGAGTCCCCCTTCCCGTTCGAGATCCCGCTCGACGCACCACCGGGCGCGGAGGTCGACGTGAGCATCGAGGCGTTCAGCGCGGGGCCGAACAACTCGGTCGCGGCGACGCCGATGCTCGTGCGCCGCTCGCGCGCGCCGTTCGTGAAGGGGGCGCCGCAGCTCGTGCGACTGCGCCTCGAGTCGTCGTGCCTGACGGGGACGCCGGGGTTCAAGGGGCCGGCGTGTCCGGCGACGCAGAGCTGCGCGCTCGGGCGGTGCATCGATCCCACGCTGCTCGCCGACGACCTCGAGCCGTACGCGAAGGACTGGGCGAAGAACCGTCCCGACGTGTGCAAGTCAGCGCACGCAGGAGATCCGATCGTGGCGCTCGGGACCGGGCAGACCGACTACGCGACGATCGCGGACGGAGAGACGCTGACGCCGGAGAAGGGGCCGCAGGGGGGGCACCATCTCTGGCTGGCTGTGCGGATGAAGAACCTGCGGCAGATGGGGTCGACGGTCGTCGTCTCGGCGGAGCAGCCGGGGACGGGGCTGAAGGTGCCGCCCACGAGCTTCGTGTTTCCGTTCGAGCCGGCGGACGGCGGGTACTGCAAGCTGTACGGACTGCGGCTCCAGCTCGATAACGCGAGCGTGCCGGTGCAGAAGTTCCTGGGCCAACCGCTCGACGTGAAGCTCGTCGTGAGCGACACGGACGGCAAGAGCGCCGAGACGCACGGACGGGTGAGCGTCGCGGAGAAGACGATCGGAGACTGAGGCGTCTACTTCGCGATCTTGTAGATGATGCCGTCCGCCTCGTCCGCCCAGTAGACCCACGTCTCGTCGACCGCGAGGCCGCCCGTGTCGTAGCTGAAGTCGTAGAGCGTCGTTATCGCTACGGAACCGACGGGCGTCTTCGCGATCGCGCCGTTGTAGTCCAGGATGTAGAGGCTCACGCCGTCGCTCGCGAGGTACGGGTGCAGGAAGTTCGTCGAGTAGTCGAGGCCTCCTCCGCCATCGAGCTCGATGCTCTCCACTTCGTCCGGCGAGCCGCCGTTGTCGACCCAGTAGAGGCGCGCGCCGTCGGTGATCAGGCCCGCCGGTCCGTACCGACCCGAGACGAGGTTCTGGAGCCCTCCGTCCGGCAACACGGCGCTGATCGTCCCGTTGTCCAGCGTGCCGTCGCTGACCGAGATGTACATCTGGCTTCCGACGAACGCGATCCCGGTGGGCAGGAGCACGTCGGGCGGGGTGATCGGAGTGCCGGCATCCACGTCGCCGCCGATGGGGATGCGCTGGATGGAGCCGCTGCTCGAGTACTCGGCCCAGTAGAGGAACCCTCCGTTGCTGAGGAGCATGTACGGATTGAACACGACGCCGTGGCCGATCGTGGAGGCGGTCGTGCCGCCGATCGCCTCCTGGAACATGCTCGAGGCTCCCCCCGCCCAGTAGACGTTGTTCGTGTCGGCCGTCATCTGGAACGCGCCGGTGCCCGCGTCGATGTGCACGACCGCGCCGCCGTTGACGGACACCTGCCCGATGTTGTCGTTGCTGTCGGACCAGAAGAGATAGCCGCCCGCCAGGACGAGCTTGGACGGGCTGGAGAGGCCGCTGGCGACGATGAACGGCCCGTTCGCGTCGAAGCTCGCATCGGCGGCGTCCGCGGCCTCCGTCCCTGCGTCGCTCGCGATCGAGGCTTCGCTCGCGTCCTCGGCCGGCTGCGCGCTGTCGAGGGGGGCGTCCGGCAGGCTCGTATCGAAGACCTGCTGCACGTCGAAGCCGGAAGCGTCGAGCCCGGTGGCGTCGAAGCCGGTCGCGTCGAACAGCGACGCGTCCTCGCACGGGACGCCGCCGTTGCTGCACGAGGGGCTCGCGTTGTCGTCGCTCGTGCAGCTCGCGAGAGCCGCTCCGACCGACAGCGGCACGAGGGCAACGAGCGAGAGTGCGAAGCGACGTTGGAGCGATCGGCGGTTGGACATGGACTGGTAACGCTCGCATCCCTTGCGACGTCGCGCTCGATCATTCGCGCTTGTGCACGCGATGCGCAGTCGCGCGCACCGGGCTCGCGAAGAGGCGAAGGAGCGAAACGCGTCGACCAGAAAAGCGAAACGCCGCGACGCGCGAGTGTCTCGCGTCGCGGCGTCTCTCCCCGCCGGCTAGCGCATTCAGTGCGCTAGTTCGCGGGACTCACGACGGCTTTGGGGGCCGCCGCCGGTGCGGACGGTTGCGAGACCGCGGGCGCCGTCGCCGGTGTGGCGGCAGCGGTCGCGACCTCGTCCGTCTTCTTCGCCCGCCGCTTGCGCGGACGATTCTTCACGATCGCTTTCATCTGCGTGTACGCCGGGAGCAGGGAGTTCCCCGCCTTGGTGTTCACGAGACGACGAAGCGAGGCGTACATGGCGAACGTTGGATCCGCGACGGTTGCCCGCTTTTGGATCATGTCGTCCTCCACGCGCTGCAAGGCCTGCCTCCCGATGCCGACTTGAGACCGCGTCGTGCTCGTTTGCGCGAGCGTGGCGCGGGTCGCGGCGGCATCGAAGGGCGTACCGAGGATTTGACCCCCGCCTTGATCGGCGAGCTGGCACATCAGCTCGACGAGCTCGTCGGGGACCGACTCGTTTCGGCTCTGCAGTCTCCGCCGGTCGTTCTTGGTCAGCACGGGGAACACGAGCGTGTTCGCCATACTGCTCAGGGTCGAGGCGACGGTGTCCGTGGCTACGGGGGTAGCAGCAGTGACGTGTGCGGTTGTCTTGGTCTTCATGGTGGCTCTCTTCTCCTCTGAACTCGAGTGCGTCGCGCCGGACCATCCGTCGCGCCGCAACCCGTGCCCCCTTCCTAGCGAGCCACTCGTGCGCTGAACCTGCAGTTGACCGGCAACCGACCGGCAAAGCGCGCGAAACGCTGGAAAACAAGCCGTTTTCCGCGTCGTCCTTTGCCGGTCGGTTGCCTCTAGGTTGCAGGTCGAACGACCGACCGGGGCGCGAGTCTCCTCCCCGCGATCCAGACTTCCTCCCCGCGATCCAGACTTC